>Ga0209399_10000078_pt1 | contig 54590 bp, 38 predicted proteins | sample OV2TP3_FD_184130 | JGI IMG/M metagenome (GOLD analysis project Ga0209399, IMG submission 184130) | Hot spring microbial communities from Beatty, Nevada to study Microbial Dark Matter (Phase II) - OV2 TP3 (SPAdes) (version 3) | ecosystem: Environmental > Aquatic > Thermal springs > Hot (42-90C) ... | reverse complement strand
ACCACCCGGTGGCCGCGACCTGGATGAAGAATGCGGCCAAGCGGGGCGTGAAGCTGATCGTCGCCGATCCGCGCCGCACCGACCTCGCGCGCCACGCGACCCATTTCCTGCAGTTCAAGCCCGACACCGATGTGGCGCTGCTGAACGCGATGATCCACACGATCATCGAAGAGGACCTGGTCAACGAGGCCTTCGTCAAGGACCGCACCAGCGGCTACGAGGCGCTGCGCGAAAACGCGAGGAATTTCCCGCCCGAAGCGATGGCGCCCCTGTGCGGCATCCCGGCGCAGACGATCCGCGAGGTGGCGCGGCTCTACGCCCGCTCCAAGGCTTCGATGATCCTGTGGGGAATGGGGATCTCGCAGCACGTGCACGGCACGGACAACGCGCGCTGCCTCATCGCGCTCACGTTGATGACGGGGCAGATCGGCCGTCCCGGAACCGGCCTGCACCCGCTGCGCGGGCAGAACAACGTGCAGGGCGCATCGGACTCGGGCCTGATTCCGATGATGTATCCGGACTACCAGCGCGTGGACAATCCCGAGGCCAACGCGCGCTTCGAGAGGCACTGGGGCGTGACGCTCGACCGCAAGCCCGGCCTCACGGTCGTCGAGATCATGAACGCGGCGTACGAGGGCGCGATCCGGGGCATGTACATCATGGGCGAGAATCCGGCGATGTCGGACCCCGATGTCCAGCACGCGCGCGAGGCGATGGCGAAGCTGGAGCACCTCGTGGTGCAGGACATTTTTCTCACCGAGACTGCGTACCTCGCGGATGTGGTGCTGCCGGCGACCGCGTGGCCGGAAAAAGAGGGCACGGTGACCAACACCGACCGCATGGTGCAGCTCGGGCGCAAGGCGATCGAGCCGCCCGGGCATGCGCGCGAGGACCTGTGGATCATCCAGCAAATCGCGCGCCGGCTGGGGCTTGCCTGGAACTACGCCGGGCCCGAGGACGTGTGGGAGGAGATGCGCGCGTGCATGCACTCGATTTCGGGAATCACCTGGCAGCGGCTCGCGCGCGACTCTTCGGTCACCTATCCGTGCGAGAACGAGGGCGACCCGGGCGAGCCGGTGGTGTTCCAGACGCACTTCCCGACCGCGACCGGGCGCGGCAGGTTCGTTCCGGCGGACCTCATTCCGGCGGCCGAGCGCCCGGACGCGAGATACCCGATGGTGCTGATCACCGGACGCCAGCTCGAGCACTGGCACACCGGCGCCATGACGCGCCGCTCCGGCGCGCTCGACGCGCTCGAGCCCGAGCCCGTCGCCTCGCTCCATCCGCTCGATCTCGATGCGCTGAAAACGCGCCCCGGCGATGTGATCACGGTGGCCTCGCGGCGCGGCAGGATCTCGCTTTACGCGCGCGCCGACGAGGGCACGCCGCGCGGCGCGATCTTCATCCCGTTCTGTTTCTACGAGGCGGCGGCGAACCTGCTCACCAATCCGGTGCTCGATCCGTTCGGCAAGATCCCGGAATTCAAGTATTGCGCAGTGCGGGTGACCCGAGGCGGCGCGCAGCCGGCCGACCCCGGCTACGGCAAGGGACGGTCGCTCGCGCAGATGTACGGTTCGCCGCGCGCTTGACCGCGGTCAAGGCCCGGCGCAGCGCCGCTCTTTCACAATCCGGGCCTCGCATCCGGCGAGGGAGAACGCATGCCGTCTGACATCGAAATCGCGCAGGCCGCCAAGCTCGAGCGCATCGCCAAGGTGGCGCTCGGGAAGCTCGGCATCGCCGAAGAACACCTCGAGCCGTACGGCCACTACAAGGCCAAGGTGTCGCTCGAATACGTGGAATCGCTCAAGGCGCGCAAGGACGGCAAGCTCGTCCTGGTGACGGCGATGACGCCCACGCCGGCGGGCGAAGGCAAGACGACGACCACGGTGGGTCTCGGCGACGCGCTCAACCACCTCGGCAAGAAGGCGGTGATCTGCCTGCGCGAACCCTCGCTCGGGCCGGTGTTCGGAATCAAGGGCGGCGCCGCCGGCGGCGGCTATGCGCAGGTCGTGCCGATGGAGGACATCAACCTGCATTTCACGGGCGATTTTTCCGCGATCGGCCTGGCCAACAATCTCCTTGCGGCGATGCTCGACAACCACATCCATCACGGCAACGAGCTCGGCATCGATCTGCGCCGCATCCAGTGGCGCCGCGTGCTGGACATGAACGACCGCGCCCTGCGCGACGTCGTGGTGGCGCTCGGCGGCACCGCCAACGGCTACCCGCGCGAGGACGGCTTCGACATCGTGGTCGCGTCCGAAGTGATGGCGATCTTCTGCCTGGCGAGCTCGCTCGAGGACCTGAAAGAGCGCCTGGGAAACATCGTGGTCGGCTATACCCGCGAGGGCCGGCCGGTGCGCGCGCGCGACCTCAACGCGCACGGCGCCATGTCGGTGCTGCTCAAGGACGCGCTCGCGCCGAACCTGGTGCAGACGCTGGAAAACAACCCCGCCTTCATTCACGGCGGGCCGTTCGCCAACATCGCGCACGGCTGCAATTCGGTGATCGCCACCCGCACCGCGCTCAAGCTCGCCGAGTACGTGGTGACGGAAGCCGGTTTCGGGGCCGATCTGGGCGCGGAGAAGTTCCTCGACATCAAGTGCCGCAAGGCGGGGCTCACGCCCGACGCGGCGGTGATCGTCGGCACCATGCGCGCGCTCAAGTACCACGGCGGCGCCGACATCAAGGAGGTCAACAAGGAGAACATGGCGGCGCTCGAGCGCGGCATCGTCAATCTCGAGCGCCACGTCGAGAACGTGCAGAAGCTCTACGGCATCCCGACCGTCGTCTCGATGAACCGCTTCACCTACGACACGCCGCGCGAGTTCGAGTTCGTAGCCGCGCGCATGGCCAGGCTCGGCGTGCCGCTCGCGCTCGCCACGCACTGGAGCGACGGCGGCAAGGGCGCCGCGGAGCTCGCGCGCACGGTGGTCGGGCTGTGCGAGACGAAGAATCAGGTGCGCTTCGTCTACGAGGAAAAGGACTCGCTGTGGGAGAAGATCAACCACATCGCCAAGCGCGTGTACCGCGCCTCCGAGGTCACGGCCGACGCCAAGGTCCGCAACCAGATCAAGAGGCTGCAGGAGGACGGCTACGGCCACTACCCGGTGTGCGTGGCGAAGACCCAGTATTCCTTTTCCAGCGACGCCCAGCTGCGCGGCGCGCCCGATCGCCACGTCCTCAACGTGCGCGAGGTGCGGCTTGCCGCCGGGGCGGAATTCGTGGTCATGATCTGCGGCGACATCATGACCATGCCCGGACTGCCCAAGGTGCCCGCGGCAACCAGGATCGACCTCGTCGACGGCCGGGTGGTCGGGCTTTTCTAGCGCCCTTCGCCGCGCCCTTCGCGCTCGCCAGCCGCGATGGCGTACGGCTCGTGCAGATGCACCGGCTCGCCCTTGCGGCGCAGGCGCAGGTTGAGCATCTCCACGCCGACCGAGAAGGCCATGGCGAAGTAGATGTAGCCCTTCGGCACGTGGAAGTCGAGCCCGTCGCCGATCAGCGCGATCCCCACCACGATGAGGAAGCTCAGCGCGAGCATCTTGATCGTCGGGTGGCGCGACACGAAGCGGCCGATCGGGCCGGCGAACATCATCATGAGCGCGACCGAGGCGATCACGGCGGCGACCATGACCGGGATGTCCCGCACCATGCCGACCGCGGTGATGATCGAGTCGAGGGAGAACACCAGGTCGATGACGATCACCTGGGCGATGATGCCGGCGAAGGTCGACGCCACGCGCGCCCCCTCGCCGCCCTCTTCGCCCTCGAGCAGCTGGTGGATCTCGCCGGTCGCCTTCCACAGCAGGAACAGCCCGCCGCCGATCAGGATCAGGTCGCGGCCCGAGATCTCCTCGCCCAGTACCCTGAAGAGCGGGGCGGTCAGGCCGACGATCCAGGCGAGCAGCAGCAGCAGCGCGATGCGCATGAACATCGCGAGGCCGAGCCCGAGGCGCCGGGCGAATTCGCGCCGCTCGGGCGGCAGGCGGTCCACCAGGATCGAAATGAAGATGATGTTGTCGATGCCGAGCACCAGTTCGAGTGCGGTCAGCGTCAGAAAGGCGATCCAGGCTTCGGGACTGAGCAGGTATTCCATAGCGAACGGACCTCCTGCGCGCGAATGAACCATTTTGCCGCAAGCGCTCGCGCAGCGGGTTAGAATCGCGCGCCTCGTGGATTCGCTCGCCTCCGCCGTCACCGTATTCCTCATCTGCTCCGCGATCGTGGTGATCGCGGGCGTCAACCTGGCGCGCTACGGCGACGAGCTTGCCGAGAAGACCGGCTGGGGCAAGCTCTGGGTGGGAACCATCCTGGTCGCGGTCTCGACCTCCCTGCCCGAGCTCACGTTCAACATTTCCGCGGTGTGGCTCGAGAAGAGCCCGGGCCTCGCGCTGGGCAACGTGTTCGGGGCCAACATGATCAATGTGTTCGTGATCGCCCTGGTCGCCCTGGTGTTCGGGATCCGCAATCTTTTCGGCAGCCAGGGACGCGAAACCGATATCCTGGTGAAGACCGGCATCGCCCTGGTCGCCGTCGCTGCGGTTGCGGGGGCGAGCGGCGACTTCAAGCTTGGACCTACCAGCCTCGGTACGCTTCTGATCGCGGCTCTTTACATCTGGGGAATGCGGCGGGTCTACCAGGCCGGGCGCACCGAAATGCACCTCGAAGACATCCCGGCGCCGAGGGGCGGTGCGCGCAAGGCCTGGATCGGCTTCGGCCTGGCGTCGCTCGCGGTCATCGTGGCCGCGCGCTACCTCGCCGCGAGCGCGCACAGCATCGCGGATCTCACCGGCATCGGTGCGAGTTTCATCGGCGTGCTGCTGGTGTCCATCGTCACGACACTGCCCGAAGGCTCAGTGTCGGTCGCGGCGGCGTTTCGCAGGTCCTACGGCATCGCCATGGGCAACGTGTACGGAAGCTGCGCCTTCAACGTGTTCATTTTTTCGATCGCCGATTTTTTCCAGCCGGACGTGCCGCTGCTGCGCGCAATGGAAGGCGCGCATTACGCCGCCGCCGCGGCGGCCCTGATCCTCATGAGCATGGGCTATTTCATCCTCGGGAGCTGCAAGACAAAGCGCATGGCTCTGGGACGGGTGCTCACACCCGCGATCCCGGTGCTCTATGTCGGCGCGCTCTACGTCGTGTTTCAGCTTGCGCGCTAGCCCGCATGCCGCGCCTGCAGCATGGACCGGGGCGGGATTGCGCGCGTATCATGCGGCACGGGTCGTTTTGCCGGATTCTTGACGGCCGTCAAGGTCCCGGCGCCCCCGGTTTGCCGAGAATCTTCGGGTCGCAGGACAACGGGAAGGAGGAGCCATGAAACACCGATTCGCAAGGGCAGGCATTGCGCTGGCCGCGGCGATTGCGCCACTCGCCGGCCACTCCTGGGAGCCGACCCGCAACATCGAATTCATCATCCCCGCGGGCACGGGCGGCGGCGCAGACCAGATGGCGCGGACGATCCAGGCGATTGTCGCCAAGCACAATCTGGCCAAGGTCGCGATCCTGCCGATCAACAAGTCCGGAGGCGCGGGCGCCGAGGGCTTCCTCGACGTCAAGAATTCGGCGGGCGAGCCGCACAAGATCATCATCACCCTGTCGAACCTGTTCACGACGCCGCTCGCGACCAATACGCCGTTCAACTGGCGCGACCTGACGCCGGTGCAGATGCTGGCGCTCGACAACTTCGTCCTCTGGGTGCAGGCGGACAAGCCCTACAAGAGCGCGAAGGACTACGTCGAGGCGGTGAAGAAGGCGGGACCGGGCAAGTTCAGAATGGCGGGCACCGGGGCCAAGCAGGAGGACCAGATCATCACCGTGGCGATCGAGCAGGCGACCGGCGCCAAGTTCACCTACATCCCGTTCAAGGGCGGCGGCGCGGTCGCCACGCAGCTGGTCGGCGGGCACGCCGATTCCACCGTGAACAACCCGATCGAGGCAGTTGCGCACTGGCGCGGTGGCAAGCTCAAGCCCTTGTGCGTGTTCGAGCTGAAGCGCCTGCCGTACAAGGCCAAGGTGACCGAGACGATGTCCTGGGCCGACATCCCGATCTGCAAGGATTCGGGCCTCAACATCGACTACCTGATGCTGCGCGGCATTTTCATGCCGCCGGGGGTCACGCAGGAGCATGTCGCCTACTACATCGGCCTGTTCGCCAAGGTGGTCGAGACGCCCGAGTGGAAGGACCTCATGGAGCGGGGCGCGTTCAACCAGACGCGGCTCAAGGGCAAGGAATACGCCGACTGGGTGGCAAAGGAAGAGGCACGCCACATCTCGCTGATGAAAGCGGCGGGGTTCATCGCCGGCCGGTAGGAGATTCGGCGCGAAACCGGCGGCCCGGTTGCACCGGGCCGCTTTTTTTGGGGGAGGCAGACATGTCCGGCGGATCGGAGGAACGACCGGCGCTGCGCGTGCGCGGCGCCGAGATCATCGTCTCGCTCGTGTTCCTGGCGCTCGGCGCGATCGTGCTTTACGAGAGCGTGCGGATCGGGGTGCGCTGGGGCGCCGAGGGACCGCAAACGGGCTATTTTCCCTTCTATATCGCGATCCTGGTCTGCGCCGCCTCGGCGCTCAACCTGGTGCAGGCGCTGCTGATCCGGCCGGAAACGAACCGGGCCTTCGTCGAAGTCGGGCAGCTCAGAACGGTCCTCACCGTGCTGGTTCCCACTGCGATATTTGCCGCACTGGTGGCCTGGACCGGCATCTACGCCGCCGCCCTGCTGTACGTCGCATTCTTCATGCGCCGCCTGGGCCGCTACGTGTGGTGGAAGGTCGCGACGGTGAGCGCCGGAACCGTTGCGGTCCTGTTCCTGCTGTTCGAAGTGTGGTTCCTGGTGCCGCTGCCGAAGGGACCGCTCGAGCGCCTGCTGGGCATCGGCTGAGCGATGGACGAAATCCAGTCGCTGCTGGGAGGGTTCGCGGTCGCCCTGACGTTCAAGAACCTGCTGTTCATGTTCGCGGGAATCGTGCTCGGCGTGCTGATCGGCGTTCTTCCCGGCCTGGGCGGAGCGAACGGCGTCGCGATCCTGCTGCCGCTCACCTTCTCGATGGCGCAGACTCCCGGCGGCACGACCAGCGCCATCATCCTGCTGTCGTGCATTTACTGGGGGGCGCTGTTCGGCGGCGCCATCACGTCGATCCTGTTCAACATCCCGGGCGAGCCCTGGTCGGTGGCAACCACCTTCGACGGGCATCCGATGGCGCAGAAGGGCCAGGCCGGAGAGGCGCTCACGGCCTCCTTCACCGCCTCGTTCTTCGGCGCCCTGGTGGCGGTGATCATGATTACCTTCGTATCGCCCATCGTGGCGCAGTTCGCGCTCGCGTTCGGCCCGCCGGAATACTTCTCGGTATATCTGCTCACGTTCTGCGCCTTTATCGGCATGAGCAAGGAGCCGCCTTTCAAGACGCTCGCCTCGATGATGCTCGGTTTTCTGCTCGCCAGCGTCGGAACGGACACGGTCACCGGGACGCTGCGCTTCAATTTCGGTTCGACGCTGCTCCTCAACGGCTTCAACTTCCTGGTCGCGGTGATCGGCCTGTTCGGCATCGGCGAGATCCTGCTCACGCTCGAGGAGGGCCTCGCCTTCCGGGGCAGGAGCGCCCGCATCAATACGCGCGTCGTACTGGAGACGTGGAAGGAACTGCCGAGATACTGGATGACCGCGATCCGCTCGTCCGTCATCGGCTGCTTTATGGGGGTGGTTCCGGGCGGCGCGACTCCCGCCTCGTTCATGAGCTACGGGATGGCGCGGCGCTTCTCCAAGGACGGCGCCAGGTTCGGCGAGGGCAAGATGGAGGGCGTGGTGGCGCCCGAAGTGGCGAACAACGCTGCGGGCACCAGCGCGCTGCTGCCCATGCTCACCCTGGGGGTACCGGGCTCGCCGACCGCCGCGGTGCTGCTCGGCGGGCTGATGATCTGGGGACTTCAGCCCGGCCCGCTGCTCTTCGTCGAGCAGAAGGACTTCGTGTGGGGCCTGATCGCGAGCATGTACCTCGGCAACATCGCCGGGCTGATCGTCGTGCTCACCTGCGTGCCGCTGTTCGCCGCGATCCTGAGGACGCCGTTCTCGGTGATCGCGCCGATCATCGTCGTGATCTGCGCGATCGGCGCCTACACGGTCAACAACGCGATCTTCGACGTGTGGATGATGGTGGTGTTCGGCGTCGCCGGCTGGGCGCTGAAAAAGCTGGTGTATCCGCTCGCGCCGCTGGTGCTCGCCTTGGTGCTCGGCGACCAGGCCGAGGCGTCGTTCCGCCAGTCGATGATCATGTCGCAGGGCGATCTGACGATCCTGTTCTCCAAGGGACTGGTCGGCTCGATGACGACGCTGGCTCTGGTGTTGCTGATCTGGCCGCTGCTGATGTGGACGATCCGCCGCATCCGCGGCGATTAGCGCGTCGGCCGGACAACGCGCCGCCGTGGTTTACGGCGTGCGGCCGAACTTCTGCTTGAGGCGCGACAGCGTCTCCGGGGTGAGGTTCAGGTAGGCGGCGAGCTCCTTCTTCGGAATCCGCCCGGCGAGTTCCGGGTGCTTGCGCTGGAAACGCGACAGCCTCCCGGGGGCGTCGAGCAGGTGCAGCGTGATCGTGTGCGCCATCACTCCGGACATCAGCTTCATCACCTCGTACTCGAAGCGCTCCTTCAGGTCCGCGTGATGGCCGATGAACTCGACCCATTGCGGCATCGGCAGCTCCGCGGTGCGGACGCGGGTCACCGCGACGATCGAGTAGGGGATCGGCGTGCGCAGCCGCCATGCGGCGTAGGAGGTGTCCATCTCGGTTTCCGCGGCAAAGCGCAGAATCATCTCGCGGCCCTCCGGATTGGACACCACGCGCTTCACCATGCCGTCGAGGATGAAGAACTGCTCCATCTCCTCGTCGCCCTGGCGCACCAGGGTGTCGCCCTTGCGGTACTCGGCCACGATGAGCAGCGGTTCGAGCGCCTCCCACTGGGCCGGCTGCATGGGCCGCAGCAGCAGGTTCTCGCGCAGCTGCATCCGGATCGTGTTGCGCTGCGGATGGTTGGCGACCGCGATCATGGGGAGCGGTTGATTAGACTGAAAACGCTTGACCGCAGTCAAGAGCGAGGGAGGGTGGGGATCACTATCATTTCTGCCTTTTCTACAGAAAGGTTTCCATGGGCACCGTCGAAACTCAAGTTGCCACCGACGCACAAACGCAGACGACCGACGGCTTTCATCTGGTCATCGACGCCCTCAAGCTGAACGGGATCGACACGATCTTTTGCCTGCCCGGCATCCCGATCACCGACCTCACGCGGCTGGCGCAGGCCGCGGGCATGCGCGTGATTTCGTTCCGCCACGAGCAGAACGCCGGCAACGCCGCCGCGATCGCCGGCTTCATGACGCAAAAGCCCGGCATCTGCCTGACGGTGTCCGCCCCCGGCTTCTTGAACGGCCTGACTGCACTGGCGAACGCCACCACCAACTGCTTCCCGATGATTCTCGTCAGCGGCTCGAGCGAGCGCGAGATCGTCGACCTGCAGCAGGGTGACTACGAGGAGATGGACCAGTTGGCCATCGCCAAGCCGCTCGCCAAGGCCGCCTTCCGCGTGCTGCACGCCGAGGACATCGGCGTGGGCATTGCGCGCGCCATCCGTGCCGCCGTCTCCGGCCGCCCGGGCGGCGTCTACCTCGACCTGCCGGGGAAGCTCTTCGCTCAGACGGTGGACGCGGGAGCCGGCAAGAGGTCGCTCGTCAAGGTGGTCGATCCGGCGCCGCGTCAGGTCCCGGCCGAGGACGCCGTGCAGCGCGCCCTTGACCTGCTCAAGAGCGCCAAGCGTCCGCTCATCGTCCTCGGAAAGGGTGCCGCCTACGCCCAGGCCGATGCGGAGATTCGCGCCCTGGTCGAGAAGACCGGGATCCCGTATCTCCCCATGTCCATGGCCAAAGGCCTGCTGCCCGACACGCACCAGCAGTGCGCTTCGGCCGCCCGCTCGTTCGTGCTGCCCGAAGCGGACGTGGTGATGCTGGTCGGTGCGCGGCTCAACTGGCTGCTTTCGCACGGCAAGGGCAAGACCTGGGGGGGCAAGAGCTCCAAGGACTGGGGCGGCCAGAGGTTCATCCAGCTCGACATCTCGCCTCAGGAGGCCGATAGCAACGTCCGCATCGACGCCCCCGTGGTCGGCGACATCGGGTCCTGCGTGTCGGCGCTGCTCGCCGGCATCGGCTCCAACTGGGCCAAGCCGCCGGCCGAGTGGCTCTCCGCCGTCGCCGAACGCAAGGGGAAGAACATCGCCAAGATGGCCGAGACGCTGGCGAAGAACCCGACGCCGATGAATTTCCACAGCGCGCTCGCCGTGGTGCGCGACATCGTAAGAGCGAACCCCGACGCCTTCCTCGTCAACGAAGGCGCCAATGCGCTCGACTTCACCCGCAGCATCGTCGACATGTACAAGCCGCGCAAGCGCCTGGACGTCGGCACCTGGGGCGTGATGGGCATCGGCATGGGCTTTGCCGTCGCGGCGGCCGTGGTCGGCGGCGAGCCGGTGATCGCGGTCGAGGGCGACAGCGCCTTCGGCTTTTCCGGCATGGAAGTCGAGACCATCTGCCGCTACAACCTGCCGGTGTGCGTCGTGATCATGAACAACAACGGCGTCTACCGCGGCGACGAGCGCAACCCGACCGGCGGCCGCGATCCGGCGCCCTTGGTGTTCGTCAAGGATGCACGCTATGAAAAGGTGATGGAGGCCTTCGGCGGGGTGGGCGTGCACGCGACGACCCCGGCGGAGTTGCGCAAGGCGATGGAAGAAGCCATCCGCTCGCGCCGGCCAACGCTCATCAATGCCGCGATCGACGAAACCGCCGGCACCGAAAGCGGCCGCATCACGGGCCTGAACCCGAGCGCAAGAAAGAAATAGCCGCCGAAAGCATTGGAGGCCAGAATGGAAGCACTCAAGGGAATCCGCATCCTCGACATGAGCCACGTGCAGGCGGGGCCGACCTGCTCGCAGCTGCTCGCCTGGCTGGGCGCCGACGTGATCAAGTTCGAGAACCCCCAGGGCGACGCGACGCGGGGGCAGCTGCGTGACGTGCCGAACGCCGACAGCCTCTATTTCACGATGCTCAACTGCAACAAGCGCTCGATCACGGTCAACATGAAGACCGCCGAGGGCAAGCAGGTATTCGTCGACCTGCTCGGGAAATGCGACATCGTCATGGAGAACTTCGGGCCCGGCGTGCTCGAGCGCTTCGGCTTCCCGTGGGAGAAAATCCGCGAGATCAATCCGCGCATCGTGATGGGCTCGATCAAGGGATTCGGCTCGAGCGGGCCCTACGCGGACTTCAAGGCCTACGAAAACGTGGCGCAGGCGATGGGCGGCGCAATGAGCACGACCGGAGTTCCCGACGGCCCGCCGTTCGTGGCCGGAGCGCAGATCGGCGACACGGGCACGGGCCTGCATCTGGCGATCGGGTTGCTCGCGGCGCTGCGCCAGCGCGACCGCACGGGGAAGGGCCAGTATGTGGAAGTGGCCATGATGGACGGCGTGATGAACCTGTGCCGGGTGAAATTCCGCGATCATCAGCGCCTCACGCGCGGCGAGCTTTCCGAGTATTCGGTACCGACCTACCAGGGCATGGGCGATGTGCCGCGGGCGGGCAACGATTCGGGCGGGGGGCAGCTCGGCAACGCGATTCACTGCAAACCGCACGGCCCGAACGACTGGCTGTACGTGGTCGTGCAGGAAGCGGTATGGGAGGGGCTCGCGAACCGCATCGGGCCCGAACTCGGCTTGCCCGATCTCGCGCGCGACCCGCATTTTGCGAACATCGCGGATCGGCGCCGGAACCAGCAGCTCATGTGGACGCTCATCACGAAATTCGCCGCCAGCTACACCAAGCGCGAGTTCATGGCGATCCTCAACCCGCTCGATGTGCCGTGCGGCCCGATCATGGGGACGGCGGACCTGGCCAACGACGAGCACGTGCGCGGCCGCCAGATGTGGGTCGAGCTCGACCACCCGCAGCGCGGCAAATGGTGGAACGTCGGCATGCCGATCAAGCTCTCGGACTCCCCGGCGCGCATCGAACGCTCGCCGCTGCTCGGCGAGCACACCGACGAGGTCCTGAAGCAGGTGCTGGGCTATGACGACGCGAGGATCGCGACCCTGAAGCAGGCGGGCGCGCTCTCGGCCCCGCCCAAGAAGGCCGCCTGAGATGCGCCTCGCGATCGTCGGTCAGCAGGATTTTGGCAAAGCGGTGCTCGAGGCGTTCCTCGCCCGTGGCGAGGACGTGGCGGCGGTGTTCTGCGCCCCGGAAAAGCCGGGCGCGCGGCCCGATGCGCTGAAGACGGCGGCGCAGGAAAAGGGAATCCGCGTCTGCCAGTTCGCTTCGCTCAAAAGCGAGGAGGCCAAGGCGGCCCTGCGATCGGCAGCGGCCGATCTCGGCATCATGGCCTACGTGCTCCAGTTCGCGCCGCAGGATTTCGTCTCGATCCCGAAGCATGGCACGATCCAGTTCCACCCCTCGCTGCTGCCGCGCTACCGCGGGCCCTCGTCGATCAACTGGCCGATCATTCGCGGCGACACGCGGACCGGGCTCACCATCTTCCGCCCGACCGACGGCCTCGACGAGGGGCCTGTGATCCTGCAGAAAGCCACCCACATCGGCCCGGACGACACGCTCGGCAGCGTTTACTTCGAACGGCTGTATCCGATGGGGGTGGCGGCGATGCTCGAAGCGGCCGACCTGGTCTGCGCGGGCCGGCACCGCGAATACGCGCAGGATGAGTCGCAGGCGAGCTACGAAGGTTGGTGCCGCAGGGCCGAAGCGCGGATCCAGTGGGCGAATCATGTCGATTCGGTGTACGACCTCGTCCGCGGCTGCAACCCCGCGCCCGGGGCATGGACTTCGCTGGAAGGAAAGGAGTTGCAGATCTTCGACGCGCGAAAGATCCCGGTGCGCGCGTTCGGGGCGGTCAAGGGCCGGATCGGCGAGGTGGTCGAGGCGGACGGCAGGTCCTTCCAGGTGACGGCGCAAGGCGGGAGGATCGAGGTGTTGCGGGCCAAGCTCGGTGATGGCAAGAAAGTCGCGGCCGCCGAACTGCTCGCTGCGGGTGCGATCAAGTCGGGTCAGCTGCTCGGTTCCTAGCGCCCGTCTGGCAGAGCGGCGTACCGCCTGTTGCGGGGATTGCCTCCGCGTCCGCTCCGCTTTGGCGCAACTATTTGACGTAGCTCACAAATGACTGCAACAATGGGCGTCAGGACCCTGTTTTCCGTGCGTTGTGACGGGCGCTGAGTCGCGCATCGCACTGTGGGGGCTGGCGTAGAATTTTTTAGTACCGGGCGCGGCTTTCCGGCGCCTGCGGACCGATCAGCGGGGGGAGCCAGACGATGAAATTCATCAACGCCGGATTCTGGAAGGCCGACTGGTTCCTCAGCCTGCTGATCGTGCTTCTCGTGGTGGTGTTCAACCGCGCGAGCGACCTCATTCCGAGTCTCGAGCGCAAGGCCTACGACCTTGGGGTGCGCGCCACCTCGCGCGAGCCGGCGAAGAACGTCTCGATCATCGCGATCGATGACGAGAGCCTCGACAAGATCGGACGCTGGCCGTGGTCGCGCGAGGTGCTTGCCAAGATGACCGACCAGCTCGCTGCGGCCAAGGCGAAGGTGGTTGCGAACACGATCCTGCTGAGCGAGCCGCAGATCGACCCGGGCTACCAGTACATCGTCAAGCTGCTCGAGCTGGCGCAGAAGTCCGCCGCGGAGGCAGCGCCCGGAGCGGAGCAGGCGGCGGCATCGCCTCCGGCGGGCGCCGAACCCGCGGGCGCGTTGGTTGCGCTGCTGAAGGAGGCGGAGCAGGCGCTCAATACCGACCGCAAGCTCGCCGAAAGCTACGCCAAGGCTGCGAACGTGGTGCAGCCCATGCTGTTCACGCTTGGCGAGCCGCGCGGCCGCCCGGACAAGCCGCTGCCGCCGTTCGCGCTCAAAAACGCGATATCGGCCAAGGGCGGCGGCGAAGCGCTGGCGTTTCCGACTTCCGCGGTGCGCCTGCCGATCGATGCGATCGGCGCGACCGCGGCCGGGCTCGGCCACCTGAACGCGTATCCGGACGTCGACGGCGGCATCCGCACCGAGCCGCTCGCGGTGCAGTACTTCGACCAGGTTTTTCCCTCGATGTCGATGATGATCGCGGCGCGAAGCCTGAATCTCGGTCCCGCCGACATCCGGGTGCAGGCCGGCGAGAGCGTCTCGCTCGGCAAGCTGCGCATCGGCACCGACCCGTTGCTGCAGATGTACACGTATTTCTACAAGGACCGCGACAACCGGTCGGCGTTTTCCGTCGACTCGTTCTACGACGTCGCGAGCGGAAAGATTCCGACCGCCAAGTACGCCGACCGCATCGTGCTGATCGGTCCCACGGCGGCGGGTCTGGGCAGCACGTCGGTGACGCCGGTTTCGCCGGCGATGCCCGGCGTCCTGACGCTCGCGCATTCGGTCTCCTCGATCCTGCAGGAGCATTTTTTCGTTGCGCCGCCCTGGGCCCATTGGGCCGAGCTCGTGCTTCTCCTGCTCGTCGCCGCCTACCTCGTCGCGCTGCTGCCGCGCCTCGCGGCGGGGCCGGCGCTCGCGATCTCGGGGGCCGTGTTCGTCGCCCTGATCGCGATGCACTTCGCCCTCATGGTCACGAGCGCGATGTGGCTGCAGCTCATGCTTCCGGCGACGCTGCTCGTGGTCGGTCACGGTGCGCTCGTTTCCAAGCGCTTCATCGTCACCGAGCGCGCCAAGGTCAAGTCGGACGAGACCTCCGCGGAGTCGAACCGCATGCTCGGCCTTGCCTACCAGGGCCAGGGGCAGCTCGACATGGCGTGGGACAAGTTCCGCCAGGTACCGCTCTCCGAGGGGCTGCTCGACAACCTGTACAACCTCGCGCTCGACTTCGAGCGCAAGCGCCAGTTCAACAAGGCCGAGACCGTGTTTCGCCACATGCACGGATTCAATCCCAAATTCCGCGATCTCGAGCAGCGGCTGTCGCGCGCGAAGCAGCTCTCCGAGACCGTGATGCTCGGAGGCGGCGCGGCGGCCGGGCGCACCAACGTGTCGATTCTGGGAGAGGGTGGAACGGTCGAAAAGCCGATGCTCGGCCGCTACCAGGTCGAGAAGGAGCTGGGCAAGGGCGCCATGGGCGTGGTCTATCTCGGCAAGGATCCGAAGATCGGACGCGTGGTCGCGATCAAGACGATGGCGCTGTCGCAGGAGTTCGAAGCCGATGAACTCGCCGAGGTGAAGGAGCGTTTTTTCCGCGAAGCCGAGACCGCGGGGCGGCTTTCGCATCCGAACATCGTCACGATCTACGACGCGGGCGAGGAGCACGACCTGTGCTACATTGCGATGGAGTTGCTCAAGGGAGGCGACCTGGTGCCGTTCTGCAAGCCGGGCAACCTCCTGCCGGCGGAAAGGGCCGTTTCCATCGTGGCGCGCGCCGCCGAGGCGCTGGGCTACGCGCACAAGCAAGGCGTCGTGCATCGCGACGTCAAGCCGGCGAACATCATGTATCACCCGGACACCGACACGCTGAAAGTGACCGACTTCGGCATCGCGCGGCTCACGGATTCGTCGAAGACAAAAACCGGAATGGTGCTCGGCACGCCCTCGTACATGTCGCCCGAGCAGCTGGCGGGAAAGAAGATCGAGGGGCGCTCGGACCTGTTCTCTCTGGCGGTGAGCCTGTATCAGATGCTGTGCGGCAAGCTGCCCTTCGAGGGCGAATCCATGGCGCAGCTGATGTTCAAGATCGCCAATGAGCCGCCCGCCGACATCCTTGCCGTGAACTCCGCGGTCGCGCCGGGACTGGTGGCGTTCCTTGCCCGGGCGATGGCGAAAAACCCGGACGATCGTTTCCAGTCGGGCGAGGAGTTTGCGCAGGCCTTGCGCGCGGCGCTGAGCGCCGCGCCGCAGCCGGCCGCAGCGCCGTCGCCACCCGCGGCGGCGGGCGGCGTCCGGAGCGTCGACATCGAGCTGTAACGGCGCGATGGACCTCAGCCAGGTACTCGAGGTTGCGAGCTGCACCGATCCCGGCATGGTCCGATCGCACAACGAGGATTCGATCGCCAGCGACTCCGCCTCGGGGCTCGTCGTGCTCGCCGACGGCATGGGCGGGTACAACGCGGGCGAGGTGGCGAGCGGGATGGCCACGACGGTCATCACCACCGAGATGCGCCAGCTGCTTGCCAAGGTGCGCCCGTTCGATCTCGACTCCGAGACGAACGGCCCGATCGCCGCGCGCCTGATCCGCGACCAGGTGCGCAAGGCGAACGTTTCGATCTTCCAGGCGGCGCAGAGCCAGCCGCAGTACGCCGGAATGGGCACGACCCTCGTGGTGTGCCTGTTCTACGACAACAAGGTGCTGGTCGCGCACCTCGGCGATTCGCGGCTGTACCGCCTGCGCGGCGACGATTTCCGGCAGATCACGCGCGACCACTCGCTGCTGCAGGAGCAGATCGACTCGGGGCTGATCACGCCGGCGCAGGCGAAGAACGCGCAGCACAAGAACCTGGTGACCCGGGCGCTCGGCATCGACCCCTCGGTCGAGCCCGAGATCCACGAGTACGACGCCAGCCCCGGCGACATCTACCTGCTGTGCTCGGACGGGCTGTGCGACATGGTGGACGACGACGATATCGGGATGACGCTGCGCGCGCTGGGGGCGAACCTCGGACTGACGGCGCAGCAGCTGGTGCAGATGGCGAATGACAACGGCGGCCGCGACAACGTATCGGTTATACTCGTTCGCGTACTGCGGGAGTATCCGGGGGCGCGCGGCGTGGTCGGCAAGCTCTTTGCGTGGCTAAAATGACTCCCAGGGATCGGTCATGGCGAAACTGATACTCAGCATGGACGGGCTGGTGCTCAAGGAGATTGCGCTCTCCAAGGAGCGCACCACCATCGGCCGCAAGCCGCACAACGACGTGCAGATCGACAACATCGCCGTGAGTGGCGAGCACGCGGTGATCGTCAGCATCCAGAGCGATTCGGTGCTCGAGGACCTGGGCAGCACCAACGGGACGGTCGTGAACGGCAAGCCGATCAAGAAGCATTTCCTGCAGGACGACGACGTCATCGAACTGGGAAAATACAAGCTCAAGTTCGTGCAGGAAAAGTCCCAGCCGCAGCCGGCGCAGACCGTCGCCAAGGCCGATTTCGAGAAGACCATGGTGCTGCGCCCGGGCGCGATGAAGGCGGCCGTGGAGCAGGCGAAGTCGATGGCCGCGGGCGGGCAGCCGGCAACCGCCGAGGCCGCGCGCGCAGCCGCCGTCCAGCAGGCGGCGAGCAGCGCGGCTGCGACCGGCATTGCCGACAAGGACGCCGCCGCCGCGCCAGTACGCGCCGCGCCGCTGGCTCCAGCCCCCAGGGGTGTGCCTGCGGCGCCGCCGCCGGCCGCTGCGGCAGCGCAGCAGGCGGCAGCACCCGCGACCGCGGCCGCCGCATCCGCACCAGCCGCAGCGCCGACGCCTGCCCCTGCCCCTGCGCCGAAGCCGGCGCAGATCATGGGCGCGATCCAGCTTCTTTCCGGGGCCAACGCCGGAAAGGAACTCGAGCTGCTCAAGCCGCTCACCACGCTTGGCAAGCCCGGTGTGCAGGTCGCCGTGCTCACCCGTCGTCCCCAGGGGTACTTCATCACCCACGTCGAGGGCGCCAAGCAGCCCGCGGTCAACGGCCAGGCGATCGGCAACGCGCCCCATCCGCTGAAGGATCACGACGTGATCGAGCTGGCCGGCGTGAAGATGGAATTTTTCCTGAAGGGGTGAAACCCCGCCGAGCGGGCGTGCGGTTGTCTTCCCGGATGCGCGAGTGAAACAGCATATCGTCCGGATCGCGCTCGGGCTCGCGATCACGCTCTTCTTCGCCGGCCACGCCGCGCGGTTCTTCGAAGTCGGCATCATCACCCAGCTCGACAACATCATCTACGACGCGCGGCTCACGCTGACCATGCCGCGCGGGGTCGACAGCCGCGTCGTCATTCTCGACATCGACGAGAAAAGCCTGCAGGAACTCGGGCACTGGCCGTGGCCGCGCAACCTGATGGCGCGGATCATCGACGCGCTGTTCGACCAGTACCAGGTCGCGATCGTCGGGTTCGACGTGGTGTTCGCCGAGGCCGACTACTCCTCGGGCATCCGCGCGCTCGACCAGTACGCGCAGAACGAGCTGAAGGAGATCCCCGGGTTCCTGAATGCCTACCGGCAGATGCGCCCGGAGCTCGACTACGACGGGCTGTTCGCGAAGAGCCTGAAGGACCGCAAGGTCGTGCTCGGCTACTACCTCAACAGCGAGAAGGATTCGAAGCGCATCGCCGCCATCCCGGAGCCGGTGCTCCCCAAGGGGACCTTTTCCGGCCGCAACATCGCGTTCACCTCCTGGGTCGGCTACGGCGGCAACCTGTCGGAGTTCCTCAAGAACGCCGCCAGCGCAGGCCATTTCAATCCGTTCACCGATTCCGACGGCGTGGTGCGCCGCGTGCCGCTGATCGCGGAACTCGACGGCGCCTACTACGAGGCGCTTTCGCTTGCGATGGTGCGCACGCTGCTCGAATTTCCCAAGGTCGAGCCCGGCTTTGCGGCCGGCGGCGCGATGCAAAAGGGCTATTCCGGGCTGGAGTGGCTGCGCGTCGGGCCGCTGACGATCCCGGTGGACGAGACGGTGAGCGCTCTGGTGCCCTACCGCGGCCACAAGTTCAGTTTTCCGTACATCTCGCTCACCGACGTCGTGGCCGGCCGGGTGAATCTCGGACAGCTGAAGGGAAAGATCGCGCTGGTCGGCACCACCGCGCCGGGCCTGCTCGACCTTCGGACCACGCCGGTGGACAGCGTCTATCCGGGGGTCGAAGTGCACGCCAACATGATCGCCGGAATTCTCGACAAGCGGATCAAGCAGAAGCCGGCGTACATCATCGGCGCGGAGGTGATCCTGCTCGTGGGCGGCGGCGTGCTGCTCTCCATCCTGATCCCGATGCTCTCGGCGTTCTGGGCGACGCTCGCCGCCACGGTGCTGCTGGCGTTCACCGTCAGCGTGAACGTGCTGGTGTGGAACAACGCCGATACCGTGCTGCCGCTCGCCTCGTCGCTGCTGATGGTGTTCTCGCTGTACACCATGAACATGGCCTACGGCTACTTCGTCGAATCGCGCTCGAAGCGCCAGTTCACGGAGCTGTTCGGCCAGTACGTTCCGCCCGAACTGGTCGACAAGATGGCGCAGGACCCCGAGAAGTACAGCATGGAGGGCAAGGAGGAGACGCTCACGGTGCTCTTCTCCGACGTGCGCGGCTTCACGACCATTTCGGAGAGCCTTTCCGCGCGCGACCTTTCGCTCTACATCAACGACTACCTCACCGCGATGTCGCTGGTCATCCGCGGCCATCACGGCACGCTCGACAAGTACATCGGCGATGCGATCATGGCGTTCTGGGGCGCGCCGGTGGAGGACGCGGCGCACGCGCGCAACGGCGTCGTGACAATGTTGGCGATGCAAAAGCGCGCCGCGGAACTCAACGAGGAATTCAAGGCGAAGGGCTGGCCCGCCTTCAAGATCGGCATCGGCGTCAATACCGGCCGCATGCGCGTCGGCGACATGGGCTCGAAGCTGCGCAAGGCCTACACGGTCATGGGCGATCCGGTGAACCTCGGCTCGCGCCTGGAGGGGATCACCAAGCAGTACGGCGTCTCGATGCTGGTCGGCGAGGAGACGAAAAAGCTGGTGCAGGACGTGGTGTTCCGCGAGGTCGACCGCGTCCGCGTCAAGGGCAAGGACTACGCCGTCTCGATCTACCAGCCCCTCGGCATGGACGGGGAGGTGGACAAGAAAGCGCTCGATGCGCTCAAGCTTTGGAACCAGTGCCTCAAGCATTACCGGGCACAGGAGTGGGACCAGGCGGAGGTCGCGCTGCTCAACCTGCAGCGGATGGATGCCGACTGCGGGCTGTACCAGATCTATTCCGAGCGGATCGCGGGGTACCGCAAGCACCCGCCCGAGCCCGGCTGGGATGGCGTCACCAAGTTCGACACGAAATAGGCGCGCTGCAGTCGCGGCGACGCGAAAACGACCTTCGCGACACACGGCGAGCGCGGTTGAATCTTTGCATGGCAGGGGCTAGGATAGGCGCGAGAGGGCGCCGCCGGCGGGATTGCCGCGCCCTGTCGCTCCCAGCGCAATACGGGATCGGAGGATCGGAATGAGTGCAGTACTCAGCCAGCAGGCCACGACGCAGGGCGACGCCGGCGCGCGGCTGCAGTTCCAGAAGCGGCTTCAGGCTGTCACCAACAAGATCCATTCGACGAGCAACGTCGACGAGATCATGCTGGAGGTGAGCGCCGACATCTGCGCCCTGTTCAATGCCGACCGGCTCACGGTGTACTCGGTGGGCGAGGACAAGCAGACGATCATTTCCAAGGTCAAGACCGGCCTCAACTCGTTCAAGGACCTGAAGCTGCCGATCGCCGAGCATTCGATCGCCGGCTACGCCGCGCTCGCGAAGAAGATGGTCAATCTCAGGGACGTGTACGACGAAGTGGAGCTGAAGACGGTCAACCCGAACCTGCGCTTCCTGCAGGAGGTCGACCGGCGCACCGGCTATCGCACCAAGCAGATGCTGGTCGCCCCGGTCGTGGATGGACAGAACCAGGAGCTGGTCGGCGTCATCCAGCTGATCAACAACAAGGCGGGCCTGCCGTTCGGACCGCAGACCGAGGAGGGTGTCGCCGAGCTCGCGCAGACGCTCGCGATCGCCATGAAGCAGCGGCAGAAGCCGCTGATGGTCAAGACCAAGTACGACCACCTGGTTTCCGACGCCGTCCTTTCGGCCGGCGAATTCGAGCTGGCCGCGCGGCAGGCGCGGAAAAAAGCGCTCGACATCGAGCAGGTGCTGATCGACGAATTCCAGGTCAAGGTCCCTGCCATCGGCCAGGCGCTCTCGAAGTTCTTCGGCGTTGCCTACGAACCGTTCAAGAGCGACCGGGTCAAGCCCTTCGACCTGCTGAAGAACCTCAAGCGCGAATACGTCGAATCGAACCAGTGGCTGCCGATCGACGACACCAAGGAGGGGCTGGTGGTGCTGTGCCCCGATCCGGAGCGCATCCGCAGTTCGCGCATCGCGTCGAACGTGTTCCCGAAGGCGCGAATCCTCTTCAAGGTCACGACGCACAAGGAGTTCAAGGAAACGGTGAACCAGTTCTACGGCGCCGAGGCCGTGGATACGGGAGGGGACATCGGCGACCTTCTCTCCGAGATGCAGGACGACACCAGCGAGGGCATCGAAGGCGCCGCGGACGAGGTTTCCGCCGCGGCCGACAACGAGCTCGTCAAGCTGGTCAACAAGATCGTCGTCGATGCCTACAACCAGGGTGCTTCGGACATTCACATCGAGCCCTACCCCGGGAAGGCCAAGACCGAAGTCCGCCTGCGCAAGGACGGGTCGCTGCAACCCTACATCGAGGTGCCGGCGAGCTACCGCGCGGCGATCGCGGCGCGGATCAAGATCATGTGCGACCTCGACATCTCGGAGAAGCGCAAGCCCCAGGACGGCAAGATCAAGTTCAAGAAATTCGGGCCGCTCGACATCGAGCTGCGGGTGGCGACGATCCCCACCCAGGGCGGCGTCGAGGACATCGTGATGCGGATCCTCGCCGCCGGCGAGCCGATCCCGCTCGACAAGCTCGGCCTCACCAAGCGCAACGAGGAGAACCTGAAGAAGACGGTCGAAAAGCCCTACGGCCTGTTCTTCGTCTGCGGCCCGACCGGCTCGGGCAAGACCACCACGCTGCACTCGGTGCTCAAGTACCTGAACACGCCGGACACCAAGATCTGGACTGCCGAGGACCCGGTGGAGATCACGCAGAAGGGGCTGCGCCAGGTCCAGGTGAACAAGAAGGCGGGGCTCGATTTCGCCGCCGTAATGAAGGCGTTCCTGCGCGCCGACCCCGACATCATCATGGTCGGCGAGATGCGCGACAAGGAAACCACGGGAACGGGCATCGAGGCCTCGCTCACCGGGCACCTCGTGTTCGCCACGCTGCACACCAATTCGGCGCCGGAATCGATCATCCGCCTGCTCGACATGGGCATGGACCCGTTCAACTTCGCCGACGCGCTGCTCGGCATCCTGGCGCAGCGTCTCGCCAAGCGGCTGTGCAGCTGCAAGCAACCGTACAACCCGGAGGCGGCCGAGATCAAGTCGCTCCTCAACGAGTACTGCGAGGAGCTGATGAACACCACGACCTTCAAGAAGGACCCGAAGGCGGCGATGGAAAACGTCTACCGCGACTGGGTCAAGGCCTACGGCAACGACAAGGGGCAGCTCACGCTCTACAAGCCGATCGGCTGCGACAAGTGCAGCGGCGGCGGATTCAAGGGCCGCTGCGGCCTGCACGAGCTCCTGGTGGCGACCGACGCGCTGAAGAAGCTCATCCAGGAGCACGCGCGGGTCGCCGAGATCGTCGCGGTGGCGCTCGAGGAGGGGATGCGGACCCTCAAGCAGGACGGCATCGAGAAGGTGCTGATGGGGATCACGCACATGAAAGAGGTGCGCGCGGTCTGCATCAAGTGAGCACCGCTCCCGCGCGATGAGCAGCACGCTCGACAGCACGCAAGCCGTTCGGACCGTCGCCGAGGCGCGCTCGTCCAACGACGACCTCGTCGCGCGCCTCGAGCAGCTGAACGACATCGGAACGTCGCTATCGGCCGAACGAGACATCAACCGGCTTCTCGAGACGATCCTCGCGGCGGCGAAGGCGATCACCGGCGCCGACGGCGGCACGCTCTACCGCGTGACCGAGGAGAACACGCTGCGCTTCGAGATCGTGCGCACCACCAGCCTCAAGTTCTATCTCGGCGGAACGACCGGGACTTCGGTGCCGTTCTACCCGGTGCCGCTCTACAAGGACGGCAAACCGAACCACGCCAATGTCTCGGCCTACGCGGCGCTCACCGGGCATACGGTGAACATCGCCGACGCCTACACCGAGCAGGGATTCGATTTCTCGGGCACCCGCAACTTCGACAAGAAGACCGGGTACCGCTCGAAGTCCTTCCTCACGGTGCCGATGAAGAACCACGACAAAGAGATCATCGGCGTGCTGCAGCTCATCAACGCGAGCAATCCGCGCGGCGAGATCGTGGCCTTCTCGCCGTCCGACCAGCGCCTGGCGGAGTCGCTCGCCTCGCAGGCGGCGGTCGCGCTCACCAACCGGATGCTCATCAACCAGCTGGAGAGCCTGTTCGAGTCGTTCATCAACCTGATCAACGGCGCGATCGACGAAAAATCGCCCTACACCGGCGGCCACTGCCAGCGCGTGCCGACGCTCACGATGATGCTCGCCGAGGCGGCGAGCGAGACAACCGAAGGTCCGCTCGCGGCGTTCACCATGACCGAGCGGGACCGCTACGAGCTGAAAATCGCCGGGTTGCTGCACGACTGCGGCAAGGTGACCACTCCGGTGCACGTGGTGGACAAGGCGACCAAGCTGGAGACGATCATCGACCGCGTCCATCTCCTCGATACGCGCTTCGAGGTGCTCAAGCGCGACGCCGAGATCGAGATGCTCAAGGACGGCTCGCCCGCGGCGCGCGAACGCTATCTCGAGCGCCTTCGCCAGCTCGACGAGGACCGCGCGTTCCTGCGCACGGCCAACATCGGCGGCGAACGCATGCGCGACGAGGACGTGGAGCGCGTGCAGCGCATCGCGCAGTACCGCTGGAAGGACGTTTCCGGCAACGAGGCGCCCTTCCTGTCCGAAGACGAACTGCAGAACCTGACGATCCGCGCCGGTACGCTCACCGCCGAGGAGCGCAAGATCATCAACCATCACATCGTGGCCACGATCAAGATGCTCGAGGCGCTGCCCTGGCCCAAGCACCTGAAGAAGGTACCGGAATACGCCGGCGGCCATCACGAGCGCATGGACGGCAAGGGCTACCCGCGGGGGCTCACGCGCGAGCAGATGTCGGTTCAGGCGCGCGTCATGGGCATCGCCGACATCTTCGAAGCGTTGAGCGCGAGGGACCGTCCCTACAAGAAGGGCAAGACCCTCACCGAATGCCTGGAGATCCTGGGCAAGTTCAAGCTGAACGGCCACATCGATCCGGACCTGTTCGACATCTTCGTGCGCAAGAAGGTCTACCAGCGCTACGCCGAGATGTACATGAACCAGGACCAGGTCGACGCCGTGGATGAGTCGAAGATACCGGGCTACGTACCCTAGCCCTGCGTCTGCCGCGCGGTGCTTCGCGAACTCCTGAAGCGCCTGGTTCCGACCGGCCCGGCGGCAGCGTCCGCCCCCGCGCGTGCGGCACGGGATGCGGCCGATCACCTGGTCGAGGACGGCCATCGAGCCGAGCAGCGCGGCGACTGGAGCGAAGCGTGCGAACTGTATCGCAAGGCGGTGGCGGCCGCTCCCGGATACGCACGAGGACATCTCAACCTCGGCATCGGGCTTGAGGCGATCGGCCGATCCGAGGAGGCCGCCGCGGCGTACGCCGCCGCGCTCGAGGCCGATCCGGACGAACCCTTCGCGCATTACAACCTCGGCAAGCTGCACTTCACGCGCGGCGCGTTCGCCGCCGCGGAGCGGCATCTGCGCGCGGCGCTCGAGCGCCGGCCGCAGTTTCCGGAAGCGCAGATCGTGCTTGCCAATGTGCTCGATGCGCGCGGCGACGCGCCGGGCGCCGTGGCGCTGTTCGAATCCGCGCTCGAGCGGCGGCCGGATGATTTCGGCGCCTGGTTCCGTCTTGGTCTGGCGCTGCGAAAGAGCGGGCACGAGGAGCAGGCCGAAACGGCCCTGCGGCGCGCCGTCGCGCTCGATTCCGCCAATCCGGATGCGCACGGCGCGCTTTCGGAGCTGTACCAGGCGCGGGGCGATCTCGCCGCCGCGGCACGCCACCTCGAGGCCGTCCTTGCACAGCGGCCGGACTGGACCGACGGGTGGTACAACCTCGGACACGCGCTCATGCGCATGAACCGTTTCGACGAGGCCGAAGCGGCGCTCGAGCGCGTGGTCGCCCTCGATCCAGGCCGGGAACTCGCCTACCGCATGCGTGCAAACGTCCTGCACCGTGCGGGGCGGATCGAGGAGCTGCTGGAACTATGCCGCGCGGGCCGCGCGGGCGCGCCGGAACGCTTCGAGCTCGAATCGTTCGAGCTCATGGGACTGAACTTCGTCGACGCGATCACGCCCGAGGATCTGTTCGAACGGCACCGGGCCTACGGCGAGCGCCTGGAGAGGGCCCGCCCGGCGCGCTTCGCCCCGTTCCGGAACGACCGCAATCCCGAACGGCGCCTGCGGATCGGCTGCGTCTCGGGAGAATTTTCCTATCACCCGGTGTCGCTTTTCCTGATCCCGCTGCTGGAGCGTCGCGACCGCACGTTGCTCGAGGCGTACTGCTATTCGGTCGCCGACGTCACGGACGCGGTTACCGAGCAGGTGCGGGCCGGCGCCGACCACTGGCGCGACGCGCGCGCGATGTCCGAAACGGAACTTGCGGACGCCGTGCATCGCGACGCGATCGACATCCTGTTCGATCTTGCCGGCCACTCGGGAATCTGCCGGCTCGGCGTGTTTGCGCAGCAGCCGGCGCCGGTGCAGGCGGCATGGCTCGGGTACCTCAATACCACCGGCCTTACCCGCATCCACTACCGCGTCACGGACGCAGTCTGCGATCCGCCCGGGCTGAGCGACCGCCTGCACACCGAAGAGCTGGTCCGGCTGCCGCATTGCCAGTGGTGCTACCGCCCGTTCGTGGACGTCGCCGCCCGCGGCGCGGCGCCGTTCGAAGCGAACCGGTACGTCACGTTCGGCTCGTTCACGCAGATCGCCAAGCTCACGGCTTCGATGCGCGCTCTCTGGGCACGCATCCTGCGCGAGGTGCCCGATTCGCGCCTGGTCATTGCCGGTGTCTCGGACGCCGGCGTGCGCGGGCGGCTGCTGGACGCATTGGCGCGCGACGGCGTCGATCGGGCGAGGATCACGCTGCTGCCGTTCGCGTCGATGCAGGAGTACTTCCGCGCGCTCGACGGCATCGACATTGCGCTCGACACTGCGCCCTACAGCGGCGGTACCACCACCTGCGATGCGCTCTGGATGGGCGTGCCGGTGATGACACTGCCGGGCACGCGCACCACCTCGCGCAGCGCCGCGAGCATTCTCACGAGCGTCGGCCTCGCCGACTGGATCGCGGACTCGCCCGAGGATTACGTTCTGCGCGCGGTGCAATACGCACGCGATGCCGAAACGCTTGCGGCGCTGCGGCGAACGTTGCGCGCGCAAATGCGCGCATCCCCGCTGCTGGACGAGGAGCGGTTTGCGCGCGACATGGAGCACGCCCTGCGCGAGATGTGGCGCCGCTGGTGCGCTCGCGGGGTGTGCTGAATCGGCGCCTCACAATTCCATGCGCCGAGCAGAGAAACGTGACCAAATTTGTCATACGGTGACGTCCAGTGTCAGCGTATCGACTTGCAGTAACTTGATTTTGAAAGCACAATCCGTATGCGGTCGATGGTACGGGGATTGCTTCGATCCTCCGTCGGCAGCAATGCCGCGACTCAATTCCACAAGGAGACCTGAATGAAACATCTGCAGCAGGGCTTTACGCTGATCGAGCTGATGATCGTGGTTGCGATCATCGGCATCCTGGCCGCGGTCGCGCTACCCGCGTATCAGGATTACACCGTACGGGCGAAGATGTCCGAGGTGATTCTGGCCATGAGCGCATGCCGTACCTCGATCACCGAGGTGTATCAGTCGGGCGGCTCGCAACCTGCCGCCAACAGCTGGGGCTGCGAGTCGGCTGCCGCGTCGAAGTACGTGTCGGCCGTAACGACCAACGACAACGGCTTGGTCACCGCGACGATCCAGAACATCAGCAGCTCGGTGGACGGCAAGGTCGTCACACTGTCGCCGATGAAGGACGCCTCGACCACGGCGACGTGGGCCACGTCCTCGGGTCTGGGCCTGTTCGGTTGGCGCTGCGGCAGCGTGGGCGACGGCACCAACGTCAACTCCAAGTACCTGCCCGGCTCCTGCCGCGCAACCTAGTAGTTTCGCCTGCGGAAAAAAGGTACCTTTCGAGGTACCTTTTTTTTTGCCATGAATTCCCCCGAGCTCACGATTCTCATGCCGTGTCTCGACGAGGCGGCCACCGTGGCGACCTGCATTGCCAAGGCGCGCGCGTTCCTTGCGCGTGAACGGATCGAGGGCGAAGTACTGGTTGCGGACAACGGCTCGCGCGACGGCTCGCAGGCGCTTGCGCAGGCCGCCGGCGGACGCGTGATCGAGGTCGCCCAGCGCGGCTACGGCGCGGCGCTTCTTGCCGGTATCAAGGTCGCGCGCGGCAAGTACGTGATCATGGGCGACGCCGACGACAGCTACGATTTCAGCCAACTGGACGCGTTCGTCGCCAAGCTGCGCCAGGGCTATCCGCTGGTGATGGGCAACCGGTTCAAGGGCGGCATACGGCCCGGCGCGATGCCGCTGCTGCATCGCTATCTCGGCAATCCGGTGCTTTCGTTCCTCGGGCGGCTGCTTTTTCGCGTGCGGATCGGCGACTTTCACTGCGGGTTGCGCGGGTTCGATCGCGAGCGCATCCTCGCGCTCGGCCTGAGCACTGCGGGCATGGAGTTCGCGAGCGAAATGGTGGTGAAAGCCGCACTGGCGGGGTGGCGCATGGCCGAAATTCCGACCACGCTCAGCCCCGCCGGCCGCGGCCGGCCGCCGCACCTGAGGAGCTTCCGCGACGGCTGGCGGCATTTGCGCTTCCTGCTGCTCTTCAGTCCGCGGTGGCTGTTTCTCTACCCCGGGGTGTCGCTGCTCGCGGTCGGGACGCTGCTCACCACCGCGCTTTACTTTGCGCCGCTGCGCATCGGCGGGGCAGGACTGGACATCCACAGCATGCTGTACGCTTCGGCGGCGGCGCTGCTGGGGCTGCAGCTGTGCCTGTTCGCGCTCTTCGCGCGCGTCTCGGCGCAGAACGCCGGGCTGCTGCCGCGCGCCGCGGCGCTCGAGCGCCTGCTCGCGGTCTTCACCCTCGAACGGGGGCTCGCGCTCGGTCTTGCCGCCGCGATCGCGGGATTCGTCTGGAGCGCGGCGGCGTTCTGGCAGTGGCGCGAAACCGGTTTCGGTGTGCTCGATCCCAGAGTGGTGATGCGCGATACGATCCCTGCGTGCACCCTGATGGTTGGCGGCATGGAGGTTTCGCTCGCCTCGTTTCTGCTGAGCGTCCTGCGGCTGAGGGAAGAGCCGTAACCGAAGGCGAGCGCGCCGCCCGCATGCCGGAACTGAGCGTCATCGTCCCTGCCTACCGGGAGCGCGAGAACATTCCCGCGCTGCTCGAGGCGCTCGAGCGCTCGCTCGCAGGGCATGACTGGGAATCGATCATCGTCGTCGACGATGCGCTCGACGGCACCGAGGAGCTCGTGCGCGAGTGTGCGCAGCGTGACCGGCGCGTGCGCTGCCTCCAGCGGATCGGTCGCCGCGGGCTCGCCTCGGCCTGCGTGGAAGGGATGCTGGCGAGCTCGGCGCCGTACCTGGCGGTGATCGATGCCGACTTGCAGCACGACGAGTCGCTCATTCCGGCGATGCTGGACGCGCTCAAGGGGGGCGAGGGCGACATCGTGGTCGCGAGCCGTTACATGCGCGGCGGAAGCACGGGCGAACTCGCGCCCGGCCGCGTGCGGCTGAGCCGCGTCGCGAGCGTGCTCGGGCAGGCGCTCGCGGGCGGACTCTCCGACCCCATGAGCGGGTTCTTCGTCGTGCGCAGGGCCTATCTGGACCGGGTCGTTCGGCACCTCTACGGCCGGGGCTTCAAGATCCTGCTCGATCTGATCGCCGCCGCCCGCGGCAAGGTGCGGATCCAGGAAATGCCGTACCGCATGCGCAGCCGGCTGCACGGCGAGAGCAAGCTCTCGGCGCGCGTGATCGCAGAGTTCTTCATGCTGATCCTGTATCACCTGTTCGGCAGGCTGGTCCCGGCGCGTTTCTTTCTCTTCAGCGCGGTGGGACTCACCGGCGTGGCAGTCCATCTCGCGGTGCTCTGGGCGGCTTTCGCGCTGAGCGGCGGGCACTTTCTCGCCAGCCAGGCGCTTGCGACCTGGGTCGCGATGACGAGCAACTTCTTTCTCAACAACGCCATCACCTACGGCGACCAGCGCCTGCGGGGCCGCCGGCTGTGGCGCGGGCTCGCCACCTTCTATCTCGCGTGCGGCGCGGGGGCGATCATCAACGTTGCGGTGGCCGACTGGATGTACCTGCTCTCGGTGACCTACTGGCTGGCAGGGCTCGCCGGCGCCGTGATCGCCGCGGTGTGGAACTTCTTTACCACTGCGTCCGTGACCTGGGGCGCTTCGGCGCAGGAGAAGGATTGATTACGCGGGCGCTGCCTTTCCGGCCCGCGCGCGCCGACTGGCTGCAGGCGGCGATCGTTGCACTGCTGCTCTTCGCGCTGTATGCGGCGACCTCGCCGCGCACGGTGGCGATGGAAGACGACGGCCTTTTCGTTCTTTCGAGCTACTTCCTCGGGATCGAGCACCCGCCGGGATTTCCCATCCATACGCTGCTGGGCAAGCTCTTCACGCTGCTGCCCTTCGGCTCGGTCGCCTACCGCGTCCATCTGCTGAGCGCGCTGCTCGGCGCGCTCAGCGGCGCGGCGCTCTGGCTGTGCGCGCGCGCCCTGTTCGAGGGCCGCATCGCAGCGACGCTGGCAGCGCTCGGCCTGGGGCTCTCGAGGACCTTCTGGTCGCAGGCGATCATTGCCGAGGTCTACACGCTCAACACGCTGTTCGTGTTCGTCCTCGTGTACCTCGGCCTGCGGGCTTGTCCGCAGGGCGCGTCCGCCTCGGGGAAGACGGCGCTTCCGCTGTGGGCGTTCGTATTCGGCCTGAGTCTCGCCAACCACTGGCCGCTCATGCTGCTCGTCGCCCCCGGACTTGCCGTGCTGCTGCTGCCGCGCGCGCGCGAGGCATTGCGGCGCGCGCCGCTCCTCGTCGCGTGCTTCGCCCTCGGCCTGACGCCCTATGCCTGGATGGTGGTCCTCTCCTGGGGCGGGCTGCCGATCAGCTTCGTCGGACCGATCGAGTCGCCGCAGGAATTCTGGCATTTCGTGAGCCGCGCCGGCTACGCCGATGTGGATGTTTCCAAGGCAGCGACGTGGATCGACCGAATCCGTTTCTTCGGATTCCAGGGACAGGAACTGCTCTCGCAGTTCGCGTATGCCGGAACGCTCGTCGCGGCGACCGGCTTCGCCGTACAGTGGCGCCTGTGCGGGACGCGCATTGCGTGGTTCCTCACGCTCGCCTTTCTCGGTCCCACGGCGCTGCTGCTGCTGCTGCTCGGGTTCGAATACGACTCGCTGCACAAGCACATGTACCAGGTCTATCCGCTGCCCGCCTATGGAATCGCGGCCTTGTGGATGGGGCTTGGTTTCGCCTGGCTCGTGCGGCGCTTCGCGCTCCGGCGGGCGCTCGCGGCGAGTGCCGGTGCCGCGCTCCTTGCCCTCATCTTCGCGGCCGCGAGCCGAACCAATCTGCTGGCCGACTACGACTGGGCAGCGCGCTACGCCAACGCCGTACTGAGCACCCTTCCCAGGAACGCGGTTCTCGTCGTGCGCGGCGACACGGACCTCGCGCCGATCGGGTATTTCCACATGGTCGAAGGGCGGCGCCCGGACATCACGCTGTACCAGCCGCAGGGCTTCGTCCTCGGCAATCGCCTGTTTCACCCTTTGCGCACGAGACGCGAGGACGCCGCCGCGCGCGTCGGGGAACTGCTCGAGCAGGAGGCAAACCCGGTCGCCCTGGCGCAGTGGGACGTCAAGGGACACGCAAAGCGCGACCGCTGGCTGTACGTGGTCCTGGACAAGGCTTCCGCCGATCCGGACGGCTACATCGCCGACGTTCCCGAAGAGTTGCTGCGTTTTCTGGAGCAGTCCGTCCTCGCGGAACGCGAGGTGAACGCGTGGGCGGCGTTTTTCCAGTCCGAGCTGAGGCGCAGGTACGCGAAGCTCCTCGCGCAGACGCTACCCCGCGAGCGGCCTCCCGACGCGCGAGCGAGCCGCCACATCGAGGCGTTGGCGAACGACTTTCTCGGCGCGCTCGGGCTCGTCGAGGGGCAGCTTGCGAACCGCAGCGGCTACGCCGTTTCGCAGGCGGTGCGTTTTCTGGAGCGTGCGCGCGCGTTGATGCCGCCGGATGCGGCGAAGTCCCACAAGGCGCGCTTTTTCGAGCTGCGCGCCTATGTGCGCCTCGGGCAAGGCGACGAGCGCGGCGCAACCGAGGACCTCGAGGCCTCGATTTCGGTCTGGCCGGTGCAGGAGAACCCCGCGGCGATCGCGCTCTCCGACCTGTATGCGAAAGCCGGAAACCACGCCGGAGTCGAGGCGCTGCGGTCGCGCTTGAAGCCTTGACACCAAGCCCGACCGCAGACAAGGCGGTGGGAGCCGCAGCCCTGGCTCTCCTTCTCATCGGGTTCCTCGTTGCGCCTTTCTGGGGGGCCGATTTCCACCGCCAGGAGACGACGGTCCTGTTCGCCGACCGATGGATCGCCGTGGCGACGCTCGTGCTCCTCAACCTCGCTGCGCTCGGCGTGCTTCTCATGCTGCGCGAGACGGATTCCGGCGGCCTGCCCGCAGCGGGGGCCGTGCTGCTCGCGCTCGCGGCGGCGTTGCTCCTGCGGCTCGATACGTTCTACGAGGCGTTCGAGCGCGATCTGATGATCTACAGCACCATCGCAGGCGACCTGCTGCGCGGGAAACTGCTGTACGTGGACGCTTGGGACATCAAGCCGCCCGCCGTGTTCTGGACCTATGCGGCGGCCGCACGCCTCTACGGAACGAGTCCGGCGGCGATCTGGGTGCTCGGGCTGATTACCACCGTCGGGACGGCGATCGCATGCTACTTCGCCGGGCGCGAGCTGGGCGGCGTGCGGGGCGGCGCATTTGCGGCCCTCGTCTGGTGCCTGCTGAGCGGCGATCTGGTGCTGCAGGCGAATCAGCCGAACGTCGAATCGTTCCTCAATCTGCTCGTCGCAACGGGTTTCTACGTTTGCCTGAAAAGACGCCGCAATCCCGGGGATGTCTCGGGCAGTCTTCTCATTGGCGCACTTTTCGCGGCGGCGACTCTCTACAAGCAGATCGCGCTGCTCGTATTTCTTGCGCTGGGCGTGGTCATGTTCGCCAGCCGCATGCCGGAGCAACCGCGCCGCTGGCGTCAGGAACTGCACCGCATCGGCATCGCCGCTGCCGTCATCGCGTGCGGCTGGCTGCTGACCGCCGCCTATTTCGGGTCGCTGGGCACGCTCGAGCCGTTCCTTCACTTCGTGTTCGCGCTCGGCGCCGACTACGCGGGAAATCCCGGGCAGAACCTGGTGGAAGGCCTTGATCCCGCCCGCTATCGCCTGGTGATGGCCTACCTGCCGCTTGCTGCGGTGAGCGCGGCCGTCCTGTACTTCGCGCGCTCGCGTCTCGATCCTCTCGGCCCGAGCCTTCTCGCCGCGTACGCGGTCGGCGCCTGGCTCGCCGTTGTCCTGCCCGGAAAGTTCCATCCCCATTACTTCCAGCTTCTTCTGCCGCCGCTCGCGATTCTCTGCGGCTGGGGCGCTGGCCGCATCGGGATCCGGCGACACCTCTGGATCGCCCTGTTCGGCGTCGCCCTGGTGCCCGCCCTCGCGCAGAGGATGGTGCAAACTTGGGTCCCGGTGGATTCCATTCCGATCTACAAATATGGCCCGCATGGAATCGAAAGCCTCGAGTCGCGCCGCATCGGCCAGTGGCTCGGCAAGCATGCTCCCGGGTCGGCGACGCTCTTTCACTGGGGCGCCGAGCCCGGAGTCCATTTCTGGAGCGGGCGTCCCCCGGCGGTGCGCTTCATCGCCCATTTCCCGCTCTTCATGGATCCGCGCGGGGAGCGCGCGGCGCGGATCGAGCGCGAACTCGTGGCCGAGCTCGCAGCGGCGAGGCCGGACCTGATCGCGCTCAACACCGGCTGGGTCGGCGCGAGCAGAAGTCCGGTGGGGAACTGGATCGCGCAGCACTACCGCGAGGCGACGGATCGGCCGCAGGGGCTCACGCGCTACACGTTGCTGGTGCCGAAGTGACCCGTCCACCTCGAGTGGCTCCAGCGGTCGCTGTTTGGGGGGTCGCCGCGTCGCTTTGCGCCCTCTGGACCCTGATCGCCGGCAAGGACCTCAACTGGGACCTGCTTCACTACCATGTCTATATTGCCCACGCAGCGGTGGCAGGCCGGCTGGCGCAGGATTTCTTCGCCGCCAGCGCGCAGAGCTACCTGAACCCGCTCGGCTATCTTCCGTTCTATGCACTGGTTTCGTCCAACGTTCACAGCGTCGTGGTTTCGGCGCTGTTCGCCGTCGTTCACAGTCTCAACATCGGCTTGCTGTACCTGATCGCGCAGCAACTGTTTGCGCATCACGGCGCTCGCGACCGGGCGATCTTCTCGCTGCTTGCCGCGGCACTGGGTGTGGCGAGCGCCGTTTTCTGGGCGACCGTGGGCACGTCCTTTCTCGACCCGCTGCTTTCGATCCCGATGCTCGCCGGGACGCTGCTCCTGCTCGATCCGCCGCCCGGGCGTGCCTCGTCGCGCGCGTGGTGGGCGGGATTGCTTTTTGGCGCTGCGGCGGCGCTCAAGTATTCCAACGCGCTCTTCGCGCTCGCTGCGTGCGCACTCGTCGCGATGCTGCCCGCCGCGAGCGCGGCGGCGCGAGGCCGTGCACTGCTTGCCTACGCGGCAGGCGGCGCGCTTTCCGTCGGTGCGCTGGCGGGACCGTCGCTCGCGCTGCTCTACACGGAATTCGGCAATCCGGTGTTTCCGCTCTTCAACCTCTGGTTCCGCGCGCCGGACTTTCCCCCCATCAATATCGGCGCCGAGCGGTTCGCACCGACCGATGCGCTCGAGGCACTCGCATTCCCCATCCGGATGCTGACTCCGGAAAGCATGACCTACGCCGAGATCAGCGCGCCCGATCTGCGCTTCGCGGCCCTCGCCGTGCTCGCCGCCGCCGCCGCGCTGTCGTCGTTGCTCGCCCGCAGCGCGGGGCGGCCCGTGCCCGGCCGAGCGCTGGCCGGGGCCGACGGGCGTCTGCTCGTACTGCTTGCGCTTTCGTACCTGGCGTGGCTCGCGACTTCCGGAAACGGGCGCTACGGAATGTTCGTCCTCCTGCTGGCGGGACCGGGCCTGGCGCGTCTTGCCGAGCGCCTGCTTCCGCCTGCGCCGGCGCGCGGCGTCCTGCTGGTGCTGCTGACGGCGCAGATCGTCGCCTGCGCGCTCATTTCGCCGACGCGCTGGTTCATCGTCGACCGCTGGTCGGAGCGCTGGCTCGCCTACGCAGTGCCGGAGCGGGCGCGCGCCGAGCCCGCGCTCTATCTCACGGTCGAGACGCAGACGATGTCGGCGATCGTGCCGTTCCTGCATCCGGATTCCTCGTTCGTCAATCTCAGGGGTCAGCACAGCCTCGAGTTGGGAACCCACCGCGTAACGAGGCTCGCCGCGCGCCACTCCGGCAGGGTGCGTACGCTCGGGCGCGCGCTGCGCCTGCAGCGCGACGGCAGGCCGCGCGCGGAATTCGTCGACCTCTACGACGCAACCCTGCTGCGCTATGGCTATCGCGTCGACCCGGAGGACTGCTACGCGATTCCCTGGCGCCCGCGCCGCGCGGACGCGCTCTCGGAATTTGCCAATCTCGTGGTAATCGAGGATGCCGGCGTGCGCCCGGCGCAGCTCGCGCTCGTATCGTGCGCGCTGCGGCCGGGGACGCGCGACCCGCGCGAGCTCGCCGAGGAGAAACGCATCTCGGCGTTGTTCGATCGCGTCGAGCGCCTGTGCCCGGGGATTTTTCGCGGCCAGACGGCGGTCACCGAACGCATCGGCAACGAGTGGTCGCGCAGCTACGCCGGTCTCGAGGCGAGCCTGGAGACGCGCGGCGGGGCGCTCGCGCTTGCCCCATACTTCAAGCTCAGGCACGCCTACCTCGGAAAGCCCGACGACTGGGCGCATGGGGTGCCGCCGCAGCTGGAGGAGGCATGCCGCAGGGGGCTGCCGAAATGACGGGAAACCGCCGCGCCGCGCCTCGCATCTGGCAGCCGGACTGGTACGTGATGCGCGAGCTGGGACGCGCCGTGCGCGAGATGCTCGCGCAGATCGATCTGCGCGGCGCCCGCGTGCTGGATTTCGGCTGCGGCTCGCGGCCGTACGAGAACTGGTTTGTCGCCGCTGGCGCGCAGTACCGCGGCGCCGACCTCGATGGCGCGCACGAAATTGCGATCACGGCCGAGGGCAACCTGGCGCTCGAAAGCGGCAGCGCCGATCTGGTCGCGTCGTTCCAGGTGCTCGAGCACGTCTGGGACGTGGCGCAGTACCTGGGGGAAGCACGCCGCGTGCTTGCGCCGGGAGGGAAGCTGCTGCTATCGACGCATGGCGCGTGGCTCTATCATCCCCATCCGGGCGATTTCCGGCGCTGGACGGCGGAAGGGCTGAAACGGGAACTGGCGGCATGCGGCTTTCGCCTCGTGGCGCTGCGCCCGGTCGCCGGACCGCTCGCCTGGACGACGGTGTTGCGCGCGCTCGGCCTGTGCCGCTTCGTCGGCGCGCTACCGCTCGCCGGTCCCGCGCTCGCTGCCGCCTGCGCCTGCGCGCTCGGCGCGAAAGCCTGGCTCGAGGACCGGATCACTCCGTCTGCAATCGTGCGCGACAACGCCTGCGTCTACGTCGGACTTTTCGAGCTTGAGCCCTGAGCATGACAGTCGGCCGATTTCTCGTCGTGGGCGCCGCCTGTGCGCTGCTGCACAACGCGATCCTGGTCGCAGGCGACGCGTTCGGCCTGCACTACGCGGTTTCATCGGTCATCTCGCTGTTCGTGGTCTCGGCGTTCGGCTACTGGCTGCACAGCCGCTGGACCTATCCCGACGCGGAACGGGGACGCGCGCCGTTTGCGCGCTACCTGGTCGCGGTCGGCGCCAATTTCCCGCTCTCACTTGCCGGTCTTTTCGTGCTGGTCGACCTCATCGGGATCGGCGTTCCCATCGCGGCGCCGGTGGTGACGGTGATTCTGCTCTTGTTCAATTACCTGGCGAACCGCTGGGCGCTCGGCGCCGGTCGGAGCCGCGCGTGAACGCGGCGCCGAGCGTACTTCGGGCCGCGCTGCCGGAGTGGTTTCCGGAAGAGGAACGCGTGGTGCGCGCGCTGGTTCGCCACCAGCCGTTCTACCGCTGGCGCAGGCCACGCTATCTGGTGTGCCTGCTTCGGGACCTTGCCGTCCTCCTGCCGCAGGCGCGCTGCCGCGTGCTCGACGTCGGCGGGGGCAGCGGAGTCGTCGGCCAGATGGTGGCCGATTTCTTTCCCGGGAAAACCGTGACCGCAATCGACGTTGCGGACCGGTTCCTGCCGACGCTCGCGATCCCGCACCGGACGTTCGACGGCAGGACGATTCCGTTCCCCGATCGCTCGTTCGACTGCGCGCTCTTCAGCAACGTGCTGCATCATGTGCCGCGCGCTTTGCGCGCGCCGCTCCTGCGCGAAGCGCTGCGCGTCACGGGCGGCGCCTGCGTGGTGGTGAAGGATCATCTCGCCGACTCCGCGTTCGACCGGGCGCGGCTGGCGTGGCTCGATCTGGTGGGCAATCTGCCCTTCGGCGGCATGTTGCGTGCCGAGTACCTTGGCAGCACGGATTGGGAGGCGCTATTCGAGGCGGTCGGCTGCAAGGCCTTGCGCCTCGCGGTCTCGGCGTACCGCGGCGGCGCGGGACGCCTCGCGTTTCCCAACCGGCTGGAAGTCTGCTTTCGGCTCGCGCCCGCCGCGCGCGAATGACGGCGCCGCTCAGTCGATGCGCCAGACGTGGCCGCGGTGCTCGTCGTGCACCTGGCGCGCGGCCGGGTACAGGCGCCGCATCATCAGGTAATCGTCGCGCCGTCCGCGGCTGAGGAAAAACACCACCGGCTCGCGCAGGAACGGGTCGTTCTGCACCAGATCCTGCGTATAGAGCACGCGGTCGTAGCGGACGAACACGAACTGGCGCGCACCCTCGACGTAGGGCGGGCGAAGGGCGAGGTGCTCGCGCACGTACTCGTCGATCTGCCACCAGCGCAGCGCAGTCGCGAATACGAGGCTCAGCGCCGCGGTCGCGCCGATCCAGCCCTGCAGCGCTTCGGTCCCACCAATGTTCGCCAGCCGCACGATCGCCGCGGCGCCAAGGATTGGCAGCGCGCCCCATGCCGGATGGATGTAGCGGGCTCCCCATCCGTAGCCCTGATCGAATTGCACCAGAAAATAGCTCAGGATCGATACCAGGAGCGAAAGCGCGAGCAGGTTCAGATGGGTATTGCGGCGGCCGATCCACCAGCCTGCTGCTGCAAGAACCGGAAGGCCGGGCGCGGCCCATGCCCAGAGCCGCACCAACTCGCCGATCCGGCCACCGATCGCGTACTCGCTCTGGCCGCCGAAAATCATTCCGGATCGGAAATGCCAATACCAGACGAAGTTGCCTAGCTGGTTCAGGAAGTCGTCATCGGAGGGGAAAGGAGCGAAATAAATGAACCCGTGCATGTTCCGGATGAAGACCGCCCAAGCGAGTCCGACGACGAGGGCAGGAACGTAGCCCAGTGCGAGAACGGAGAGATTTCGCCCGCCTCCCGCCTGTCGGCTGAGCCACACGATCCAGGGGAGGGCAAAGAGCATGTGCGGCACCGGGTTGTGCAACAGCAGCGCGAGCGACCCCGTAAGACCTGCCAAGAGCAGTCCGCGGCGCCCGCGGTCGATCAGAAGCCAAACGTAGGCGAGGTTGAGAAACAAGTGCGCGGTCATGGGAAAGTACGACAGCGCAAGGCCTGTGAAACCGGGCGAACCGGCGGCGAGCAGCATCGCCCACCCTGCGACCTGCGCGCTGCCCGTGAGCCGCGCGGCAATCTTCGCGATCAGCACGAATGCGAGCGCAGCGAGCGCCGGGTTGCAAGCCCAGGGAATTCCGAGAAACGTGAAGGGTGTAAGCACCAACGCGAAGCCGGGCCAGTAAATGGAGGCGATGTCTCCGCTCGCCGCGTTCAGCATGATCCAGCGGTAGCGGTAGAAGTCCGCCATCAGCCAGGGCATCAATTCGGGGGGATATTGTCCGGTGAGCCGTCCTTCGGCAAAGATGCGGCTCTGCAGGAGTGTCAGGTGTTCGTCTCCCGCAAGCGCATGGTTGTGCGCGGCGTAGAGCGTGCCAAGGCAGAGCGCCGCGAACAGGATCGCGGCGCTTATCCAGGGGCGACGGCCGATCGCCTCGACGAGCGCGAGCGCGGGACGATGGGTCACCGGCGCACACGCGAGCAATGCGATCGCGACAAGGAGTGCAAGGCCGGCGAGATCCTGTCGGTACAGCAGGACCCTGAACACCAGCACCCGCGGGACCGGATTCGGATACCCCACGTAGTCGAGGATGAAGATCGCCGCCAGGGCACTCACGGCGGCGAACAAAACGGCCGCCCAAGCGGTCCAGCGTGATCGCGCCTCCAGGAGCGCGGTGGCGAGAATCATCGGGGTGAAACCGTCTCGCTGCAGGTCCGCAGCACCGCGGCATAGCGCTCGACGCACTGCTCCCAGGACCAATGCTCCCGGGCGAATGCGGCGACGCGCGGGCGCATCGCGCTCAGCGTCTCCGGCTCGCGGGCGATCGCATGAAGGCGCGCGCACCACCGCTCAATGGTGTCTTCGCCTGCGGTGGGCTCGGAAAGGATTGGAGGATCCGCGACAGGACAGCCCGCGGCGGTATCGCTGCCCACGAGCGCCGGCGTGCCGCATGCCATCGCTTCCTGCACCGCCAGCGGGAATCCTTCGCCGCTGCTCGGCAGGACGAACAGGTCCGCAGCCTGGTACAAGGGCGTCAGTTCCTCCACGGCAGGCGCGCGAACGACGGTCACGTTCGGCCGACCCCAGCTTGCGGGATCGAGCGGTCCCCAGCCGGCCAGAACCCACCGCGCCCGGGGAACGCGTTCGACCAGTGCTCGCAGCACGTGGATGCCTTTCTTCTCCACAAAGCGTCCGACGAAAAGGAAAAGCGGCATCCCGCGGGGCGCGCCGTGCCGGGTGCGAAGCTCTTCCCTGCGCGCCGCGTCCGCGGGGACGAATGCCTCGGTGTCCACGCCATTCGCGACCAGCAGCGGGGCGCCCCGAAAGCGTACGAATCGCGTGAAGTACCGGCGCACCGTCTCGCTTTCGAATATTGTCCGGGTGGCTCCGCCGAGGACAATCCTGCCGATGAGCCGGTTCGCGCCGCCGATCAGAATGCGCAGAACCGGATTCCGGTAAGGTACGAATCCGATATGCTGCGTCACCAGCACGGGCCGCCGGGCCAGTCGAGCCGCCGTGAAGGCGACGAGATTCGGCAGGTACAGGAAGTCGTGAAGGTGCACTACGTCCGCCGCCCGCGCGTCCCTGGCGAGTCGCGTCAAGGCACCGGGCGTCCACAGCGGGTACGGAATCCCGAGACTCCGCTCGAGTCCGTTCCAGCTCGCCGCGGGCGCGCAGCGCATTGCGGGACCGAAGGGGGGAGGCGGATCACAGTCGCTCGCATGCCAGACGATCTGCGCGATGCCGCAGCGCGCCAGGCGCTCGGCCAGCTGTCCTGCGACCCGCTCCACGCCGCCGCGGTGCGCCGGGTAGTAGTGGCTGACCAGTGTGACCCGGACTGGCCGGCGATTCCCTTGCGCGGCTACCGGAACGACCGGCTGCCGAGTGCGCGGCCCGCTGCCCGACATGGATTCTCCGGATCTCTGCCGCGAAACCCGCATCTCCCGCTCGCGCGCCTTCGCCCGCCGGCGCCCACGTCACACATAATGCTCGAGATACTTCGCGTAGTATTCGTGCGTCCTGCGGATGCCTTCCTCCAGGGAGTACTCGGGCGCCCAAGCGGTGAGACGTCTCAGCTTTGAAATGTCGACGGATATGTCGCCTGTTTCCACCTTCTCGTAATCGTCCGGCCACCGGATATATTCGATCTTGCCACGGTTCACCTGCTTCACGACGGCCGTGACCATGTCACGAAACCTCGTCGAACGCCCCGATCCGACGTTGACCACCTCGCCGATCGCATCCGGGGCCGCGGTGCATTTGAGCATGGACGTCACGATATCGTCCACATAGATGTAATCCCTCAATTGGCTGCCATCACCGAATACTCTTATCACCCTCCCCTCCATCGCTTGCCGGATAAACCAGCCCACCAGCGAATACTTGTCGTGCTTGACCTGCTGGCGCGGCCCGAATGGATTCGTCAATCGCAATATCGTGACCGGAATGCCGAAGTCCTTGAAGTACATCAGAAGGTACTTTTCCGATGTCAGCTTGTGAATGCCGTACAGGCTCAGAGGATTGGTTGCAGCACTCTCGCTGACCAGCGGCCCTGCCACTTTGCCATACACCATTCTCGAGCTCGCGAATACGACATGAGCCTTCGGATTGACGCTTCTGCAGCATTCGAGAATGCTCAAGGTGGCTCTGGCGTTGAGATCGAGGTCTTCATAGGGCATGCCGAGGCTGTCGATGTAGCTGATCTGGCCGGCCAGATGAAACACGATCTCGGACCGGGAAATCAGAGGTTCCAGAACGTCGATCTTTCTTACGTCATCGATCCTGATCGAAACGCGATCCTTCAGATCTCTCACATTGAACAGGTTGCCACCGTAGAGAGGATTCAAGTTGTCGAGGATCGTAATGCGGGCGCCGGCCTGAAATAATCGCGTTGCCAGCGCGCTTCCAAGAAACCCGAGTCCGCCCGTGATCAGGATATTCCTGCTTCCAAAATAGTCACTCATCTGCGCGGCTCATCGCGTGTCATCGAACAGGGTGCGGTAGGGAAGCAGCACGGCGGTCCTGCTCGCGTAGCCGCGCAGCCGCTCGTCGTCGAGCGCTTCGTGCGCGCGCACGTCGCTCAGCACGGGCTCCAGATCCCAGGCGTAGCTGCGCAGGCCGCGCTGCCGGACAAAGCCGCCCAGGCAGCGCTCGACCCAGCGCCGGCCGCGCCAGTCGTACGAAATCGCGGCAAAACGCCGCGCCACGACGGCGCGCTGCACCTCCTGCGCCCCATAGCAGTTGACGCCGGGTTCGGCGCCGGCGCTCTGCGCGACGAGCGCTGTGGGAAGATAGTAGCTCGAGCGGTATCCCGCCTGGCGAAGCGCCGCGGCGGCCGGCCCCGTGTGCCCGGTCTCGACAAGGGCGCGCGCGCGAATCGCGTGGCGCGCGTCGAGCCGATTCAGCTCCTCGAGCACGCGCGCGGCGTTGGTCTCGTTCAGGTTCTTGAGGTCCAGCCACAGCGCGAGATCCGGGTTCAGGCGGTTCGAATAGTCGAGCAGCGTCTCGAGCGTGAGGCCGGAGGGCGGCTCCGGCGGGTGGTTCACCATCAGAACGCCCCGCTCGGCGTCGAACACGACGTCGATTTCGGCGCCGGCGAACAGCGGTGCGACCTCGCGCATCTTGCCCAGCGTGTCGACGCGGTGCGCCCACAGCGATGCGCGCAGCCCCGGGTTCGCCGCCGCGAGCCGCGCGAGCGCCCGACGCGCGTTGAAAGCCGCCTCGTCCGCTTCCTCGTAGATCAATGTCCCCTCGAAGAGCGTGCGGGCGCGCGGGGTGCGATAGGCGCTCGAAATCGGGCTGCGCTGCGTTTCGAACACCGGGCTCCGCAGCGCGGCGATTTCGGCGACGAGGTGGGGAAGATCCTCGAGGGCGAACGGCCGGCGGGCTCCTGCGCGCGCGCGCGCGACGACGTCGCCCGCGAGGCGCGCGTACTCGGGCGAGAACCACAGGAGCAGCGGCACTTCGACATGGTCGCGGGTGAACTCCCTCCAGTAATGGCCCTTGCGCCCGTACACGCTCTCGCCATGATCCGCGAACAGCGTGAGCACCGCGGCGCGCCGCGTTGCGCGCAGCATCTCGACGACCTTTGCCGCCAGCTGATCGTGGTAGCGCACCGAGTTGTCGTACTCGTTGATCAGGCGCAGCTTGCGGTGAGCGGCGCTCAGGGCGCCGATTTCGGCCGGGCCGGGCGGCTCCCGAAAGACATCCGCCTGCGGCGGGTAGCGCCGCGCATACTCCCAGTGGCTGCCGAGGAAGTGCAGGAAAATCGCCTTGCGCGGCGCGGGATCGCGCAGCGCGGCCGCGAAGGGTTCGAGCAGCGCCTCGTCGTACGGTCCGAGCACCATGCGGCCGGAGCGGGCGCCCGTGTAATGCACGTGTTCGGCGCCGCTCGCCAGCGCCGCCGTCTTGTTGTCCCAGGGGCCGAAGGAATTCTGATTGCTGATCCACCAGGTGGCGAATCCCGCCGCGCGAAGGATCTCGATCAGGCTGTAGTTGGTGGCATCGGTGTAGCGCAGGCCGTTTGCCCGGTTGGCGAGCGTGAGGACCAGCTCGAGCGACTGATCGGTATGGGAATGCGGCGACACGACGTCGGTGAACACCGCCATCTCGGCCGCGAGGCGCGCGAGCGCAGGGGTCGTGTCCCGCCAGTAACCGTAGAGCGACATGTGGTTGCGCGTGAGCGATTCGCCGATCGCGAACACGTAGATCTGCGGCTGGCCGGCGAGTGGGCCGTGCTGCGCGACGCGCAGGTCCTCACCCCGTGTTCTGCGCGCTTCGCGCACCGCCCGGTATTCCCAGATCTCGCCTGCGTAGTCGATGGCCTCGGAGAATCCCTGCAATCGTTGGCCTACGGGCCCGGCGTTGCCGGCGAGGACCGCAATCGCGGCGAGCGCGAATACGCCGCCCCAGGCAAACCCTTCGCCCGGTACCCGCATCCGCAAGATGCCGGGCGCCATGGCAATCGCTGCTACCAGCGCGACCGATGCGGCGGCGATCGCACCGGCGCCCAGGTAATGGCCGGCAAACTCGAGCGCTTCGCCCGCGTTCGATTGCAGGATGGCGCGGTAGCCGTCCGGCCCGATGGCAAAGCCGAACGTGTGCTGATGGACGGCCTGTACGAGCGCGGCGAGGAAAAGCGCGAGGGCGAGCAGCGCGAGCACGGCGCGACCGACAGGCGCGGCGACCCGCGCTGCTATGGCTGCGCCCAAAAAAATCAGGTACAGCAGGCCCAGATCGGTCACCGCCTGGTCAAAGCGGTAATGCTCGACGCTCGTGAAATTGAGCAGCGCGAGGACAAGATAGAGGGCGCCGAACGCCCCGGCCAGGCGCGCTCCGTAAGCAAGGCTCGCCATGCGGCTCGCCGCGAACTGCACGCCCAGCAAGATCGCGGCCATCAGCGCCCAAAGGCCCGCGTTCCACCACGGGCGCTCGGGGTCGTAATGGGTGGGCAAGGCCAGCAGGAACGGAAGCGTCACCGCCGTCGCGACTGCGGCGCTCGACACGGCGGTTGCAAACCGGCCGGCAGGACGCGCCGACAGTCCGTCGCCAGGCGCTGTGCTATTCAAACCGCAGTGCCTCGACCGGATTGAGGCGCGCCGCCTTGCGCGCCGGGTAAAAGCCGAAGAACACCCCGATCGCGAACGCGAACGCGACCGCGAGCACCACCGCCTCCGGCGAGAGCAGGATCCGCCATCCCGCCACCTGCGCGATCGCGAACGCGGAGCCGACCCCGATCAGGACACCGGCGATGCCGCCGATGAGCGACAGTGTCACCGCCTCGACCAGGAACTGGCCCAGGATGTCGCGCGTGCGCGCGCCCACCGCCATGCGAAGGCCGATTTCGCGCGTGCGCTCGGTGACCGACACCAGCATGATATTCATGATGCCGATGCCGCCGACGACCAGCGAAACCGAGGCGACCGCCGCAAGGAGCAGGGCGAGGACCCGGCTCGACGCTTCCTGCGTCGCCGCGACTTCTTCCAGATTGCGCAGCGAAAAATCGTCGTCCTGCCCCGGCTGCAGGCGGTGGCGCTGGCGAAGGAGCGCGCGCACCTGCTGCTCGGCCGCCTTCAGGTCGTGGCCGTCCCGCACCTTCACCCAGATCGTTCCGACCGAGCGCTGCTTGGCGAGTGTTCCGACGCCGAGCACGCGCTTGCGCGCGGTCGATAGCGGCATCAGGATGAGGTCGTCCTGGTCGGTGCCCATCAGGCTCTGGCCCTTGCCTTCGAGCACCCCGATCACGGTGAAGGGCACGCGCCGGACCCGGATCACCTGACCCACCGGATCGGCGCCGGCGAAAATCTGCTTTGCCACCGTCTGCCCCAGCAGGCAGACCTTGGTAGCGCCGGCGAGATCGGAAGCATCGAACCCGCGCCCGGCGACGATGTCCCACTGCCGCACCTCGAGATACTCCGGCGTCACGCCGAAGATCACGGTGGACCAGTTCTGATTGCCCCACACCACCTGCGCCGAGCCGCGCAGCGCCGGCGCAGCCGTCACCTCCGGAAGTTCGCGCTGGATCGCCGCGGCATCGTCCTCCGAGAGCGTGAGATTGGAACCGAAGCCGAGCCGCACGCCGCCCGAGGTGGTCGTTCCCGAGAGCAGCAGCAGGATGTTCGAGCCGAGCGAGCGGATCTGTTCCTCGACGCGCGCCTGCGCCCCCGCGCCCACCGCGATCATCACGATGACCGCGGCCACGCCGATGATGATGCCGAGCATCGTGAGCGCGCTGCGCAGCTTGTTCACCGCAAGCGCCCGCATCGCGACGCGCAGGAGCGCAACGAGATTCATGCCGCCGCCTGCTCGCGCGCGAGAAGCGAAGCCGCGTCCTCGTGCCCGCGATTGGCTTCGTCTTCCACCACCCGGCCGTCGCGGAACCGCAGCACGCGCCGGGCGAATCGCGCCACGTCGGGCTCGTGCGTCACCAGCACGACCGTCATGCCCTGCCGATTGAGTTCCTGCAGCAGTCCCATGATCTCGAGGCTGGTGCGCGAGTCGAGGGCGCCCGTGGGCTCGTCGGCGAGGATCAGCAGCGGCCGCGTGATCAGGGCGCGCGCGATCGCTACGCGCTGCTGCTGGCCCCCGGAGAGCTGCGCCGGGTGATGGTCGGCGCGGCCCGCGAGGCCGACCGTGCCGAGCATCTCCATGGCGCGCGCGCGGCGCTCGCGCGTGGCGACACCGGCGTACACGAGCGGAAGTTCGACGTTCTCGACCGCCGCAGTGCGCGCAAGCAGATTGAAGGTCTGGAAGACGAATCCGATGTTGCGGTTGCGCACTTCGGCAAGCGCATCGCCGGCGAGTTCCGAGACGCGCCGGCCGGCAAGCACGTATTCGCCGGCGGTCGGCCGGTCCAGGCACCCCAGCATGTTCATGAACGTGGTCTTGCCCGAACCCGAGGGGCCCATGATGGCGGTGAATTCGCCGCGCTCGATGTCCACGCTCACGCCGGCGAGCGCGTGGATTTCGCTTCCGCGTCCCTCGGCGCGATCCCGCTCGCTGCCGATCCGGTAGACCTTGACCAGATCGCGGGTGTGGATCAGCGTTTCGGCCATCAGAACAAGCGCGGCGGCCCGGGCGGACCGCCCGCTTTCTTGGCCGGCGCGGAGTCGGCGAGGCCCAGGATCACGCCGGCGCCTTCGGCGAGCGGTCCCGCCACGACTTCGGTGCTGGTGCCGTCGGTGAGCCCGATGCGCAGATCGACTGCTTTCGGCTGAGCATCGGGGCCCGGCACCCAGACGCGCCCGCTCGCGGTCGTGCTGCGCCCGCCCAGTTCACCGAGCAACCGCTCGTAGATCTTCTTCTGGTCCGGTGTCAGCACCTCCATGATGCGCGCGCGGGAGTCGGCGCGGATGCGCTCGACCGCCTTCCGGCGTTCGGCCTCGTCGGCGAGTTCGCGCACGGCCGCCACCTTCTGGCGCGCATCGTCGAAGATCTGCTCCAGTTTCGCCTTCAGCGCATCGTCCGGACTGATCTCGTCGAGCAGGCGCTGGCGGAACTGCTGCGCGGCGGCCGCGCCGCCCTGCGGCCCCGGTGCCGGGCCCGCGGCGGGTTTCGCCTCGCCGGGGCCCGCGGGGCGGAAGCGCAACGCGGCGTTCGGCACCTTGAGCACGTCGTTGCGGCTGTCCACCACCACGCGCACGTTCGCCGTCATGCCCGGCAGCAGGGACTGGTCCGGGTTGGACGCCGAAATCACGACCGTGTAGCTGATCACGTTCTGGACGTTGACCGGCGATTTGCGGATCTGCCGTATTTCGCCCCCAAAATTGCGCCGCGGAAACGCGTCCACAGTGAAGTTCGCGGCCTGGCCGACCCGCAGCCGCCCCACATCGGCCTCGTCGATCGCCGCCTCGACCTGCATGTCGCGAAGATCGCGCGCGATCGTGAAAAGGACGGGCGCCTGCAAGCTCGCCGCGACGGTCTGGCCCGCATCGACGTTGCGCAGGATCACCGTGCCATCGACCGGTGCCCGGATGATGGTGCGCTCGAGGTCCACCTGCGCCTGCTTGAGCAGCGCTTCGCGCTGCTTGACCGTCGCCTGCGCACTTTCGACCTGCGACTCGTTGACGCGGATCTGCGCTTGCACCGCCTTTTGCTGCTCGCGCGTCGCATCGACGAGCGTGCGCGCCTTGTCGAGTTCGGCGGGCGAAATGAAATTCCTCTCCACCAGCGTCTTCTTGCGCTCCAGGTCGCGCTCGGCCTCGGCGAGATTCACCTTCACGCGCCCGAGTTCGGCCTGCTGCGCGGCGAGCGTCGAGCCGGCCACGGCGACGGCGCTCTTCGCCGCGTCCAGGTCGGCGCGGGTCTGATTGACGCGCAGCTCGAACGTTGCCGGATCGATCCGCGCGATGACCTGGTCCTTCTTCACCTGCGTATTGAAGTCGGCGTGGATCTCCATGATCTGCCCGGAAATCTGCGAGCCGACCTGCACGGTGGTGACGGCATTGAGCGTGCCGCTCGCCACCACGAGAGCCTGCAGCGGGCCGCGCTCGACCTTGCCGAGACGGTACCTGACCTCGCTCGCGCCATTGCGCTGGACGAGCCACCAGGAGCCGCCCGCCGCGAGAGCGATGACGGCCAATACCGCGAGGATCCTGCCGGAAGTGAACTTCATGATTCCGATGAACGCGTGCGCCCTGATTCGGCGCACCTCGCGCCGTGGAGAATGCAGAGGATGATATCAGCCGGGACCGCGCACCGCTGCTTCGCGCCGGTCGCGCGCGATCCACTGCTCGATGCGCTTTTCCAGCACGGCTAACGGCAAAGGTCCGTCATCCAGGACCGCGTTGTGAAATCTTCTCAGGTCGAAGCGCCCGCCGAGCGCCGCCTGTGCCCGTTCGCGCAGTGCGCGGATGCGTAGCTGCCCCACCTTGTAGGCGAGCGCCTGCCCGGGCCAGGCGAAATAGCGGTCGACTTCGGCTTCGGCGACCGGCCCATCGAGGCCGGCGACTCCGCCCATGTAGCGGATCGCCTTTTCGCGGCTCCAGCCGAAGGCATGGATTCCGGTATCGACGACGAGGCGCGCGGCACGCCACATTTCCAGCGTCAGGTAGCCGAATCGCGCGTGCGGGTCCCGATACAGTCCCATTTCCTCGCCCAGACTTTCGGCATACAGGCCCCAGCCTTCAACGTACGCCGTGATCAGCCCGTACTTGCGGAACGCGGGCACGCCATCGAGTTCCTGCGCCCGCGCGATCTGCAGGTGATGCCCCGGCACCGCCTCGTGCAGGAATGTCGCGACCATCTCGCCTTTCGGGCGCCTGCGGAGATTGTTGGCGTTGGCCTCGAAGTAGGCGGGCCGTGTCCCTGCGGCGTCGCTCGCGATGTAGCGCTCGGCGTTGTCGCCTTCGGCCGCCGGCATGGCGCGGATCGCGTACCCGCGGCGCGGCGGTTCGGCGAACAGTTTCGGAATCCAGGGATCCACGCGCCCGGCGATGTCGCGATAGGCATCCAGCAGCTCGTCCGCCTTCTCGTAATAGAACTGCGGCGAGCGCCTCAACCAGGCGACGAATTCCGCGCGCGTGCCGCGGAAGCCTGTCGCCGCGATCGCCTGCTGCATCGCTCGCGCGATTCGTTCCACTTCCCGCAGGCCGAGGGCGTGCAGTTCTGCCGGCGTCGCTCGGGTGGTGGTTTCCTCGGCGACCCGTGCCTTGTAGTACGCGGCGTAACCCGGCTGGGCGCGCGCGCCTGGGCGCACCGCGCTTTGTGGCAGATATTCGTTCTCGAGAAACGCGCGCAGGCTGCGAAATGCCGGCTGGACCTTCTCCCCGATCGCGCTGCGGCCCTGCGCCGACAGCCGCTCGCGCTCGGCGACCGGGATCGCGGACGGATAGCGGCCGAATGGCGCGTACAACGAAGTGGCGGTCGGGTCGGGCGGCAGGAGCGTATCGATCTGCGGCGGGACCTCGCGCATGGTTCCGGCCGGCAGCAGCCAGCCGCGCCGGGCGGCGCGTCGCAGGCCCGCGACGAGCTGCTCGACGAGGCGCGGCACGGCCGAGAGGCGCGCAACATAATTCTCGTAATCGCGCACCGTGCGGAAAGGCGAAATCTGCACCAGATCCGGCAAGCCGAGCTGAGGCCCGTCGAGCCGCGTGATTTCGCGCCATAGATCGGCGCCCCTCGCCCCGCTGCGGTCGAACGCCGACTGCGCGTCGAGCTGCAGCGCGAGCGTGGTGGCGAGGACGTCGCGGGAGACCGCGTCCTGGTCCGAGAGCGCAGCGCGATCGAGCGTGCGCAATCGCCGCAGGAATTCCTTCAAGTCCGATTTGCGCTGCGCGATGGCCGCTTGCGAATAGTCGGTGAACCGGTCGTCGTAGCGAGGGTCGCCGACCAGGGTCGCGTAGGTGGGAAACTGGCGCAGCGTCCACTCCCAGTATTCGTCGAAGACCGCCCGGGCCCGTGCCGTTTGCGCCCGATCCGCCGCGCCCACGTCCGACACGAATGCCGCGGCCAGCCAGATCAGCACCCACCGCCAGCGCAGGGTCATGCCGGATTGTATGATTGCGGCTCCCATGAAAACGCCCTTTCGCGAGCGGTACCTCGACTACGAGGAGTTGACGGCACAGGTGCGCACTTGGGCCGAAGCGCACCCGGAGTTCGTTCGGCTCGAGTCCATCGGCAAGACCGGAGCGGGCCGCGAGCTCTGGCTGCTCACAATTGGGCGCGAGCCGGACGATTTCCGGCCGGCGGTCTGGGTGGACGGCAACATGCACGCATCCGAACTGTGCGGCTCGAGCGTCGCGCTCGCCATCGCCGAGGATGTGATCGGGCTCCACGCGGGACGGGCGGAGAACCTGCACGGACTGCCCGCGCATGTGACCGAGCGGCTGCGCGACGTGCTGTTCTACGTCTTGCCACGCATGTCGCCCGATGGCGCCGAGGCCGTGCTCAAGACCGGCCGCTACGTGCGCAGCGTGCCGCGCGACGAGCGGCCGAACCGCAACCATGCCCGCTGGCTCTCGCAGGACGTCGACGGCGACGGTCTTGCGCTCCTCATGCGCAAGCAGGATCCGGGCGGCGAATTCGTCGAGTCGAGCGAAGTGCCGGGCCTGATGGTGGAGCGCTCGCTCGAAGACCCCGGGCCGTACTACAAAATCTATCCGGAGGGCGCGATCGAGAACTTCGACGGCGTCACCATTCCGTCACCGAAGTTTCTCTCGGACAATCAGCCCGACCTGAACCGCAATTTCCCGTACCAGTGGCACCCCGAGCACGAGCAGATCGGCGCCGGCGCGTTCCCCACGAGCGAGCCCGAGTCGCGCGCGGTCGTCGAATTCACCGCGCGCCGGCCGCACCTCTTCGCCTGGCTCAACCTGCATACGTTCGGCGGCGTGTTCATCCGTCCGCTCGGCGACAAGCCCGACGAGAAGATGGAGCGCGAAGATCTCGCGTTGTTCCGCCAGATCGCCGCGTGGTGCGAATCGTGCACCGGATACCCTACCGTGAGCGGCTACGAGGAGTTCACCTACGAACCCGACAAGCCGATCCGCGGCGATCTCACCGAATACGCCTATCACCAGCGCGGCTGCATCGCCTACGCGGTCGAGCTGTGGGACCTGTTCGAAAAACTCGGATTCGAAAAGAAGAAACGCTTCGTCGAGCGCTATACGCATTTCGAGCGCGCCGACATGGTCAAGCTCGCGCGCTGGGACGAAGCGCACAATGCCGGCCGGGCGCTGCGGCCCTGGATTCGGTTCGACCATCCGCAGCTCGGAGAAGTCGAAGTGGGCGGCCTCGATCCGCGCGTCGGCCTGTGGAACCCGCCTTACGAGGGGATCGACGACGTGTGTCGGGGGCAGTCCGCGGCGTTCCTGCGCGTTGCGGCGCTCGCGCCCAAGGTCGTCGTCGCCGAGACGACGCTCACCGCGGCCGGGGGCGATCTGGTGCGCCTCGATGTGCGCATCGAAAACCGCGGCTACCTTCCCACCTATGTTCTTGCCTCGGCACAGAAGCTCGACTGGAACGAGCCGCTCGTCGCGGAGCTGGACACCGAGGGCTGCGCGCTCGCCAACCCGCGCGAGGCGCGCCAGCCGGTGGGCCACCTCGACGGCTGGGGGCGCGGCAAATACGAAGGCTCCGGCGCCCTGTATTACATGCGAAGCCGCGGCAACACGGGCGCGCGGACGCTCTCATGGACGCTGCGTGGCCGCGGCCACGCCACGGTGCGGATCGGGTCCTGCCGAACCGGCTGGGTGAGGGCGCGCATCCGGATCGAGTGACCCGGCATGAGCGATGCGGATACGCTCAGGAAAAAGATCATAGTCGTCATGACCTGCTGAGCGCGTCCGATCCTGGTTCGGTCGGCGTAGACTACCGGGCGTGCGCCGGGTTGCAGGGCAATCAAGACCATGCCGAAAGCAGGACGATTGCTGAGCCATCTTCACCGCGAAACCTATCCAGCCGGGTCGTTCATCTTCCGACAGGGCGATCCTGGCGACTGCGCCTACCTCATCGAGGAGGGCTGCGTCGAGGTGAGTGTCAACGGCGTGGCGCAGGCGCAATTGAGAAAGGGCGAGCTGTTTGGCGAGGTTGCGTTGCTGGATAAGCAGCCTCGCACCGGCACCGTGCGGGCGACCGAGAACGCCGTGGTAATCCCCATCCCGCGAGTGCTGGTGGGCGAACTATTGCAGAAGACCGACCCGGTCGTGCGCCACCTCCTGCTGATAATCCTGGAGCGCTTCCGGTCCGTGTACGGTCCATCGGGCTTCGAGCCGACCCGCACCACCGCCTTCATGCGCGATTCGACGCGAAGCGTCGCGACGCAGCACCTGGTGCTCGGGCGCGACATGCTCGAAGCGCTGCATGAGGGGCAGTTTGAGCTCTTTTACCAGCCGATCTGCGAGCTATCGGGCGGGCGCCCGGTTGGCTTCGAGGCGCTGGTCCGCTGGCATCATCCCACCGCAGGAACCATCTCGCCGCTGGATTTCCTGGGCCTGGCCGAACAGATGGGACAAATCCACCAGATCGGGCTTTGGACGTTGGAGCGCGCTTGTCTGGATTGGCCGGTTCTGCGCGCACGGATCGACTATCCCAGGCCTTTCGTGAGCGTAAATCTGTCCCCGTCGCAGCTTGCCGGCGAAGGGTTCGTTCGAGCGGTCAAAGAGATCGTTCACGGGCACGGGATGTCGCCGATCGAACTGAAGCTCGAGATGACCGAAACGGTCGTCATCGACAGACCCGAGCGCGCCCTGGAACTCCTCGGGATGCTCACGCAAATGGGCAGCACGCTGGCTCTGGACGATTTCGGCACCGGCTATTCGAGCCTCGACGCACTGCACCGCTATCCCTTCGGCACGATGAAGATCGACCGCTGCTTCATCGGTCAGATGCTCGGGACACCCCGTATCGCCAAGATCGTCCGCTCTTCGATCGAGCTCGCGCACGCACTCAACATGGACGTGGTGGCGGAGGGCGTCGAAACGGAGGCCGAGCGCTCCGCACTGGGTGCACTCGGGTGCGATTATGGTCAGGGCTGGCTGTTTGGCAGACCGGCCTCGTTGAAGGCGATCGAGACGTCGGTGCGGTAGCGTCGGGCTCGTTGGGCCGACGCCGGGACGGCAACCCGATCGAGCTGTCCTGGACATCATGAGCTGCCGGCAAGGACTGCAGAAATTGGTGGGTGGTACTGGGATCGAACCAGTGGCCCCTGCTGTGTGAGAGCAGTGCTCTACCGCTGAGCTAACCACCCGTCTGTGGCGCGGCGACGCTGCGCAATCCGCCGCGCCGCGTATTGTAGCCCAGCGCCGCGCGTCGTCGCGCGGTGCGGCCTGCCGTAGAATGCGCTGCCCCGGCCATGACGATCCGCACGCGCTTCGCGCCGAGCCCGACCGGCTTCCTGCACATCGGCGGTGCGCGCACCGCGCTCTACTCCTGGGCGTACGCGCGGCACGGCGGCGGCCGCTTCGTCCTGCGCATCGAGGACACCGACCTCGAGCGCTCGACCGCGGATTCCGTGAACGCGATTCTCGAAAGCATGCGCTGGCTGGGGCTCGACTGGGACGAGGGGCCGTTCTTCCAGATGCAGCGCCTCGCGCGCTACCGCGAGGTCGCCGACACGCTCGTCGCGGCGGGGCACGCCTACCGCTGCTGGGCGACGAAGGAGGAGCTCGATGCGATGCGCGAAGCGCAGCGCGCCCGCGGCGAGAAGCCGCGCTACGACGGACGCTGGCGGCCCGAGCGCGCGAAGGCGAGCGGCCTCGTGCCGCCGAAGGACCTGCCCTCCGTGGTGCGGTTCCGCACGCCGGAAGAGGGGAGTGTCGGCTGGAACGATCTCGTCAAGGGACCGATCGTGTTTCCGAACGCCGAACTCGACGACCTGGTGCTGCTGCGCGCCGACGGCGTGCCCACCTACAACTTCGGTGTCGTCGTGGACGATCTCGACATGGGGATCACGCACGTCGTGCGGGGCGACGATCACGTCAACAACACGCCGCGCCAGATCCACATCTTCGGCGCGCTCGGCGCGAAGCTCCCGCAGTTCGCGCACGTACCGATGATTCTCGGCGCCGACGGCGAGCGGCTCTCCAAGCGCCACGGCGCGGTGAGCGTGACGCAGTACCGCGACGAGGGCTACCTGCCGGAGGCGCTCGTGAATTACCTCGCGCGCCTGGGCTGGTCGCATGGCGACGAGGAATTCTTCAGCACCGCGCAGTTCGTCGAGTGGTTCGATCTCGGGCACGTCAGCCGCTCGCCCGCGCAGTTCAACCCGGAAAAGCTCGCCTGGCTCAATCAGCAGCACCTGAAGCATGCCGACGATGCGCGCCTTGCGGTGCTTGTCGCGCCCGCGTTGCGCGCGCTCGGCGCGGACCCCGGCCGCGGGCCGCCGCTCGAAAAGGCGGTCGCGCTCCTCAAGGACCGCGCTACGACGGTGCGGCACCTCGCGGAGGCGGCAACGATCTTCTATCGCGAGCAGCCGGCACCGGCGGCGCTCGTCGAGGAGCACCTCACCGCGCAGGTGCGGCCCGCCTTGCGCACGCTCAAGGCGCGGCTCGGCGAAACGCCGTGGGAGCGCAAGGCGATCGGTGCGGCGCTCGCGGGCGTGCTGCAGGAGCACGGTCTGAAGATGCCGCAGCTGGCGATGCCGCTGCGCGTGCTGGTCAGCGGAAGCACGCAAACGCCCGCGATCGACGCCGTGCTCGAACTGCTCGGGCGCGAAACCGTGCTTGCGCGCCTTGCCCACCACCTCGACACCGACTGAAAGGGGAAACCATGTACCGAACCCTCGCCGCAGCAATCCTTGCAGCGTTTGCCAGCGCCGCGCCGGCGCAGCAGCAGATGGAGCCGGGCGAATGGGAATTCACCAACACGATGAGTTCTCCCATGATGCCGGGCGCGCAGACGATGACGACGCGCACCTGCGTGAAAAAAGAAAACGCAGGCGATCCGATGAGCTGGTCGGGCAAGCAGGAACGCGACTGCAAGGTCACGCCCAAGGCGAAGAGCGCGGACAGCTATTCGTGGGAGGTCTCCTGCCCGAGTTCCGGCATGCGCGGCGCCGGAGTGGCGCGCTACGGCCGCGGCACGGTCGAAGTCGAGATGAAGATGAGCGGCAGCTCCACCAAGGGAGAAAAATTCGAGATGACGACCAGGATGTCGGGGCGGCGTCTCGGGCCCTGCAAATCCTGACAAATCACGGATTTGCTTGTCGCGTGCAGCGTGCGCGGCTATAATCCGCGCCCTTGCGTGGGGGTATAGCTCAGCTGGGAGAGCGCTTGCATGGCATGCAAGAGGTCACCGGTTCGATCCCGGTTACCTCCACCACCCCGAAGCAGTTTCTCCGGGTCCCCATCGTCTAGAGGCCTAGGACACCGCCCTTTCACGGCGATAACCGGGGTTCGAATCCCCGTGGGGACGCCAATTCCGGCAACGCCCGAGCAACGAATGGATTGCCTTCATCAGCTTGCACGGTGGCCTGCGCTCTGCGCAATCGCGCTCCTTTTCCTGATTGCCGGATGCGCCGAGCGGCCGCGCATCGGCATCACGATCACCAACGCGCCGACCATTCCCGATTGCATCCAGGGTTCCGCGACCAAGCCTTGCGATTAGCCTGTGCGGCGGCGAGCGGGCGGCGTAAGATCGCCTCGCGGATTTCCCGCACATTCCACCGGAGAAGAATCATGGCGTTCTATCTCGTTCAGGCTTCGTACACCTCGCAGGCCACTGCCGCGATGATCAAGAATCCGCAGGATCGCGCCGCCGCGGTGCGGCCGGTCATCGAGCGCATGGGCGGCAAGCTGCACGGCCTGTGGCTCGCTTTCGGCGAAT
>Ga0209399_10000075_pt1 | contig 55289 bp, 54 predicted proteins | sample OV2TP3_FD_184130 | JGI IMG/M metagenome (GOLD analysis project Ga0209399, IMG submission 184130) | Hot spring microbial communities from Beatty, Nevada to study Microbial Dark Matter (Phase II) - OV2 TP3 (SPAdes) (version 3) | ecosystem: Environmental > Aquatic > Thermal springs > Hot (42-90C) ... | reverse complement strand
CCCCGACAAGTCCGTCTCCATCATGACGCTGCTTCCGGCGCCGTGCCAGTACAGCTTCCCGTTGGACTTCTTTACGCGGCGCCCGTCGCCATCATAGGTTCCCGTCGCGCCGCCAGCAGTCAACAACCTATTCTCCGCATCATAGGTGTACGTTCCATAGCCGGGGTAGGTGGTCATGTTCCCCGCCGCGTCGTAGACGAAGCCGGTGGAGTTGATGCGGTTCGTAGAGGCCACGGTGATGTTCAGCGTCGGGGCCGTGCCCTTGGTCAGGTTCATCTGCAGCAAGTTGCCCCAGATATCATAGACGTAGCTGTGGCCCCAAGCATAGGTCCCCACCGCCGCCTGGCTCTGCGCCGTCTTGATTCGGTTGAGCTCATCATAGGTGAAGCTTTGAGTGCGCAGATTGTTGACGTTATTGCCAATGGAAGCCACGTTGCCATTGTTGCTGGAACCCAGACCGAACCCGTAGGTGAAGTCCATGAGGGTGGCGTTCTGCGTGGGCGCATCGCAGGGCGTGGCAGGCGCACCTGTCGTCGTGGCGTGCAAGCGCAGGGGTTGCAAGCGATTGTTGAACGTGAACGTGGAAGTATATGTGCCGCCGCTGTTCTTCACCGAGCACAACGCGCCATGGGGGCCGTACTTTGCGTCCGTAACGTAATTGATTCCGTCGCTGCTCACTGCCGACACCGTCTGCCCGGCTGAGTTTGGAGTGTAGGTGACCACGCGCCCGCTCGGGTAGGTAAGAGTGGCCAGCGACCCGTCGAGGTTGTACGTGTAGGAGAAGGTCCGGGTGACGCCGTTGGTGGTGCGGCGGTTGGTGAGCACGCGCCCCATCACGTCGTAGCTCCACGCCTCCGCCCCCGCGGCGTCGCTCATCCCGGTGCGGCGGCCCTTGCCGTTGGTGATGGTCAAGCCGTTGTAGGACGTTTGATCATAGAAATAGGAGACCGCGGGAGTGCTGCCGTCGTTGTAGCTCTTGCCGGTGAGGCGGTGAAGGGCGTCGTAGGTGTAGGTGGTGGTGACGGTGAGGCTGCCGGTCTGGTTGGGTTTGGGGGCGGTCTTGGTGAGGAGGTTGCTGTCGTTGTCGTAGGTGTAGGTGATGGTGCCCGACTCGGGGTTGGTGGCGGAGGTAAGCTGGGAGAGGGAGTTGTAGACGAAGGTGCGGTTGCGCGACCCGCTTTGCACCACGGTCAGGAGGTTATCCAGAACGTCGTAGGTGTAGACCGTCTGGTTGACAAGGGCGCCCGAGGCGTCGGGCTCCCACACTTCGATGAGGCGGCCGAGGGCGTCGGTGCAAGACTTGCGCTTCTTGCCGGCCTGGTCGGTAACGGTGGTGCAGTTGCCGGAGTAAACCTCTCTCGCACAAGCCCCCCGACTGGCGAGAGGCTAGAACAAGCGAGGGGCGGGTGTCAATCCTGTAGTGGGAAGGGAAGAGAAGACGGAGGGGCGCCCGACTACGCCGAAGGCTTCGTCGGGTTCGGGGCGAATGGCGCAGAGTGGGCGCGAATCCATGCCTGCGGGGGCGGGCGCGGAAGGGTGCGAGGCGGTGCGGACAAAAAACAACCCCAGCGGAAGAAAAACGGAGTGGGCGAAAATTTCTCTTGACATCGTTGCGGGTTCTTAGGAGACTACCCGGCGGTTGAGGGGCGGGCCTTCCCTTGGAAGTCGATTCACCGCCGCCGATGGGTGCAGTCGGCGCGACGCGAGGTGTCGGCATCAATGTCGTCCGCGCGGGAAGTGATGAATGTCAAAGAGGCGTCGGACTACTTGGGGATCTCACCGGACACGCTCTACCGCTATGTCTACCAGGACCGCATCCCCGCCTTCAAGCTGGGCAACCGGTGGAAGTTCAAAAAAACTATTCTGGACCGCTGGATTGAGCGTAAAATCAGCCGCGGCAAGAACCGTCGTCGGAAAGTCGTGAGGTGACCGGGCATGGCACTGTTCGGGGCTAAGAGCAAACCCGTAGTGGGGCTGGACATCGGCTCGAGCGCGGTGAAGGCGGTCGAGCTCAAGAAGACCAAGACCGGGCACGAGCTGAGCAGCGTCGACCTGGAGGCGCTCTCGCCGGAAGCGGTGGCCGACGGCGCCATCACCGACTCGCTCGCCGTCAGCTCCGCCATCGAGGCGCTGCTGACGCGCAACAAGATCAAGACCCCCAACGTCGCCATCTCGGTCTCCGGCCCGCCCGTCATCACCAAGCGCATCACCATGGGCCTGATGGAAGCCGACGAGCTCTTCGACCAGATCCACCACGACGCCGGCCAGTACATCCCCTTCGACCTCGCCGACGTCAGCCTCGACTACCAGATCCTCGGCACCACACCTATGGGCGACCAGCAGGAAGTCCTGCTGGTGGCGGTCAAGAAGGCCAAGATTGCCGACTACCAGCGCACCCTCAGCCTGGTGCCTGGCCGCAAGCTGGGCCTGGCCGTGGTCGATGTCGACGCCTTCGCCATCCAGAACGCCTTCGAGGCCAACTACGACCCTTCGCCCGACGCCACCATCGCCCTGCTCAACATCGGCGCCAGCGTCACCAACATCAACATCGTCCGCGGCGGCGTGCCGCTGTTCATCCGCGACGTCGCCGTCGGCGGCAACCAATACACCGACGCCCTGCAGAAGGACTTCGAGCTCACCTGGGAGCAGGCGGAAGAAGCCAAGCGCGGCCAGCCCGTCCCCGGAGTCAACACCGAGCAGATGATGGCCGCCCTGCGCGGCACCTCCGAGACCCTGCTGCTGCTGGAAATCCAGAAGACCTTCGACTTCTTCCGCGCCACCGCCGGCGCCGAGCCCATCAGCCAGATTTACGTCGCCGGCGGCGCCGTGCGCACCGCGGGCCTGCTCGACCTGCTGCGCGAGGAGTTCCAGATGCAGGTCGAGGAGCTCAACCCCTTCAACCGCGTCAACTACAACCCCGGCAAGTTCAGCGACGATTTCATCCGAGAGCGGGCACCCCGCCTGGCGGTCAGCGTGGGCCTGGCTCTGAGGAGCTTTGACGAAGCATGATACGCATAAACCTGGCAGTAGAACGAGCGCGTCCCAAGGTGAAGCGTCGCGTCGCCGTCGGCGGCGCCGTCTTTCTGGTCTTTGTCCTCATTGCCCTCGCCGCCGGCGGAGCGGTCTTGGCCGTCCAGTACTACCGCATCGGCCAGGCCATTGACCGGCTGCAGACGGAGAAAGCCGGACTCGAGGCCCAGCGCGCCGAGCTGGCCAAGGTGGAGAAGGAAATCAAGGAGTTCGAGGAAAAGAAGGCCCTGCTGGAGGGCCGCATCAAGGTGATTGAGACCCTGAAGGCCAACCAGACCGGCCCCGTGCACATGCTCGAGGCCATCGGCGACACTGTCAGCCTCACCGAGACCCTCTGGCTGACCACCATGACCGAAAAGGCCGGCGGCGAGGTCGAGCTGAAGGGGAATGCGGGCTCGGTGGAGGCCGTGGCCACCTTCATCACCAACCTCAACCGCAGCACCTACTTCAAGAACGTCGAAATCAAGGAGGCCGTCCAGCGCCAGGCGCGCGGGGCCGACACGGCCGGGCTGGTCAACTTCGAGTTCACGCTCTCGGCGACTTTCGCTCTGCCGCAGGCGGCGCCCACCACACCCGCGCCGCCCACTACCCCGGCTCCGGCGCCGGGACGGCGGGGCTAGGAGGACGTATGGCGCTGCGTATTGGTGAGCTTCCCTTCTTCGCCCAGGTCCTCATCTGCCTCCTCATCTTCGCCGGGGTGGTGGTGGCCGGACTCTTCTACGGGCCCGTGAACGACCGGCAGGTGGCCCACGACAACTTGGATTTGGAGGTGCAGCAGCTCCGCGGCGTGGTCGCTCAACTTCAGGCCGCCAAGCAACGCCACGCCGACCTGCAGACGGGGCTGAAGTCGCTCGAAGAGCAGCTCGAGCGCACCAAGGAAGTCGTCCCGGCGGAGAAGCAGACCGACCAGTTCATCCTCATGATCCAGGGCTCGGCGCGCTCCAGCGGCATCACCCTCCGCCGCCTCACCGCCCGCGGCGTCGTCTACAAGGACTTCTACGCCGAGATGCCCTTCGAGATCGAGTACGACGGTGCCTACTACAACCTGGTGACCTTCTTCCGCGGCCTCGGCCAGAGCAACCGCATCATCAACGCCAGCGCCTTGAAGCTGGATGGGGTGGACGCCTCCAAGCGCGGCAAGTTCGATTATGGCCCCGGCACCAGCGTGGCCGGCACCTGCACCGTGACCACGTTCTTTACCCCGACCCGAGAAGAGCTGGCGGCGGCGGCTCCGGCCCGGCCGGGAGCGCGCCGCGCGCCCGCCCAGCCTGGGAGGTAGGTGAACTATGAGAGTGGCAAGCATGCGCGGAACATTCCGGGCGCTAGTGGCTCTGGCCCTCTTGGCCTTGCTGGCGGGAATGCTGGTGCCGGCGGTGTCCGAGGGGCAGGCCGCCAAAGCCGGCGCTCAGGCCAAGTCGGCCGAGCCCAAGCCCCCGGCGCAGCGCCGCGACCCGTTCCGCAGCCTGGTGGCGGCCGCGGGTCCCGGCGGCGGTCCCGCGTGTGTGGCGCCGGGCAAAGCCGGGCTGGTGGTCGGCCAGCTGTCGATTGTGGGCATTGTGCTGATGTCGGGCGACTCCGTGGCCGTCGCTACGGTTCCCGGGCGCAATCGCGCCTACTTCCTGCGCGAGCGCGACGAGCTCTGCGATGGCTATGTGTCCCGGATCACCGACGACAACGTCATCTTCCGCGAGAAGTCCAAGGACGCGTACGGTCGGGCCTACGAAAAAGAAGTTGTAAAGCAAATCACCGCTGGTTCAGGAGCAAAACGATGATGCGCAAGCCGTTGAGCGGACTGTGCACCGCCATCTTGCTGGTGGGGGCCGTGTGGGCGGCCGCCGAGACGCCGCCCGAGCCGGGCGCGCCGGCGCGCCTGCTGGCTGTCGGCGCCCTGGAGCAGCCCGAGGGCACCTCGCTCGAGGTGCAGGCCTCCGGGCCGTTCCGGTACGCCTCCTATCAACCCCGCCAGGGCAACGTGGTGGTGGATCTCACAGGCGTAGTGTCTCTCGGCGGAGCTCTGGAGCCCGCCGCCGGCGTCCCCTGGGTCTCCGGCTATCGCCTGCTGCCCTTCCGCAACGCCTCCGGCGAAGCGGTGGTGCGCCTCGACCTCACTCTCAAGCAGGATTGCACCGTGACCGCCACCCAGCCCCAGCCGCAGACCCTGCTGCTGGCCTGCGCGGCTTCCGCCTCCCCGGCCCCGGTCGCGGTCGAGTCCGCCGCGGTTGAGCCGCCCGCGCCCGCCTCGGCTCCCGTCGCCATGGCCCCCACTCAGGGTGGGACCATCCCGGGGGAGCCGGTGCTGGTGCAGACGGTCGCGGTGGCCCCGCAGTCCGACCCACTCACCGTGAGCATCCAGGCGACCGGCCCGCTGGCCTTCGAGACTCGCATCCTCTCGAACCCGACCCGGCTGGTCATTGACCTTCCCCAGAGCATCCTCAGCACCCGCCAGCGCAGCCTGAACATCGGCCGCGACTCGGTGGTGGGCGTGCGCATGGCCCAGTTCCAGGCCGACCCGCCCGTGACCCGCGTGGTCGTCGACTTGGAGGAGATGGTGGAATACCACATCACCCCCACGCGCGATGGCCTGCGCGTGACGCTGGGCTCGGCGGGGTCCGCGCCGGCGAACCCGCCCGCGGCTGTGGCGGCATCGGTTCCCGCCCCGGCGCCGCAGACGGCGCCGGAGGAGAGCGCGGTCGAGCCGGTTTTGGTGGCCTCGCTGGCCCCGACCGTGCCGTCCAACCTGCGCGCCAGCGCCGCCCCGGCTCCGGCCCACATGGAGCCGGCCGCGGTGGTTCCGGCGCCCGCCCCGGCTTCCCCGGCTCCGGAGCCTGCTTCTCCGGCGGTGGTGACGGACGATCCGGAAGAGCAAGTGATGGCGGCGGCGCCGGCGTCCGCTCAGGCCACCCGCCGCTACACCGGCGAGCCCATCTCGGTCAACCTGAAGGACGTTGACCTGAAAGACTTCTTCCGGCTGATTCACGAGATCAGCGGGCTCAACATCATTGTCGACCCCAACGTGAAGGGCAACGTCACCATGGTTCTGATTGACGTTCCCTGGGACCAGGCCCTCGACATCGTGCTCAAGAACAACGGCCTGGGCGCCACGCTGGAGGGCAACGTCCTCCGCATCGCCACCCTGGAGACGCTCAAGAAGGAGCAGGAGACCCAGCGCGACCTCGCCAAGGCCCGCGCCGAGGCCGTCGACCCCGTTACCGTGCCGCGGCAGTTGAGCTACGCCAAGGCGTCGGATTTGGAAACTGTCCTCCGGCGCTTCCTCTCCTCGCGCGGGGAGATCATCCGCGACGACCGCACCAACACCATCATCATCCGCGACATCCCCAGCGTCATCCCCGAGGTCGACAACCTCATCCGCCAGCTCGACCGCAAGTCCCTCCAGGTGGAGATTGAAGCCCGCGTGGTCAGCGCCAGCCGCGCCTTCTCGCGCGACATCGGCTCCTCGCTCGCCACCGCCTTCACCACCACCGGCGGCCGCAGCGTCTACGGCGGCGCCCTGGGCGATAGCAACGTCACGGTCACGAACGCGGGAGACAGCCCCATTCCCGGAATCGTCACCAGCTTCCCCATTGCGGCTACCTCCGGCTTCCTCTTCGCCCACCGCTCGCCCAACTTCTCCCTGGATGCCATCCTGACCGCGGCCGAGACGCGCGACATCGCCAAGGTGCTCTCCAAGCCGCGCCTGGTCACGCAGAACAACATCCGGGCCGAGGTCAAGCAGGGCACGCGCATCCCGGTGCAGACGGTGGTGAACAACACCATCTCCACCCAGTTCATCGATGTGGTGCTCAAGCTGGAGGTCAAGCCGCAGATCACCGCCGAAGGCACGGTATTCCTCGACATCAATATTGAGAACACCGCCATCGATCCCGGTATCGCCCGCATCAACGGCATCCCGGCCCTGGCCACCCAGGCCACCACCACCCAGGTCCTCATCGGCGACGGCGGCACCGTGGTGGTCGGCGGCGTCATGGTCACCAACAACTCCACCAACGTCTCCCAGGTGCCCTTGCTGGGGAGCATCCCCGTCCTGGGCTACCTCTTCAAGAGCACCAGCGTGTCCACCGACACGCGCGAGCTGCTCTTCTTCATCACCCCGCGCATCCTGCCCGGATAGCCCCGGGGCGAGCGACCTTCGAGGAGGAGAGCTTCGGCTCTCCTCCTTTTCTTTTCCGCCTATGACGCCTGAGCCCACGCGCCTTCATCGCTTCCGGCAGCTTGCCCTGCAACGGGTGGACGCCTTTCTGGTCTCGCACCTCCCCAACATCCGCTACCTGACCGGGTTTACGGGCGGCACCGCGGCGCTGGTGGTGACTTCGCGCGGCGCTGACCTCTTCGTCCCGCCGCTCTACCGCGAGCAGGCTGCGCAGGAGGTTTCCTCTGCCCGCCTTCGGGTGCGTCGGGGGGACCCCCTCGGCGTCGCTGCCGCCTGGCTGCGGCGCCGTCGGCTCCGCCGCGTGGGGTTTGAAATGGAGCGGCTGGCGGCGTGGGGCCTGGAGGGCCTGCGCCAGGCGCTGGGCTCGGGAGTGACACTGGTTGGACTGAAGAGTCCCGCCGAGGAGCTTCGCGCGGTCAAGGACGCCTCTGAGATTGCCTGTATCCGGGCCGCGGTGGACCTGGGCGCCCGGGTCTTCGAGCAAATCCTGCCCCTGCTGCGGCCGGGAGTCCGCGAGCTCGACCTGGCCGCCGAGGTTGAGTACCGGATGAAGCAGGGCGGCGCCCGCGCCCCGGCCTTCGAGACCATCGTCGCCTCCGGCCCCCGGTCGGCCTTGCCCCACGGCCGGGCCACCGCCAAGCGCCTGGCGAAAAATGAGTTCGTACTCTTCGACTTGGGTGCTATACTTTGCGGCTATCATAGCGATATGAGCCGCACCGTGTACCTGGGCACGCCCTCCGCCCAGGAAAAAAAGACGTATCGAGCCGTCCAGGACGCCCTTGAGCGCGCCCGCGGGACGGCCCGGGCGGGTGTCCCCGCCGGCCGGGTGGACGCCGCCGCCCGGCAAGTCCTCACCCAGTGCGGCCTGGGGCGCTACTTCGTCCACAGCACCGGCCACGGCCTGGGCTTGGAAGTCCACGAGGAGCCCCGCCTGGCGCGCGGCGTGGACACGCCGCTGGAGGCCGGCAACGTCATTACCCTCGAGCCCGGCGCTTACCTGCCCGGGCAGGGTGGCGTTCGCATCGAGGACGTGGCCGTGGTCCGCCGCCACGGCGTCGAGACCCTGACACCCCTTTCAACGGAGCTCCTGTGCCTGTAAAGCGCAAACCCGCTGACGCGGCCAAGCCGCCCGCCAAGGGCGCCGCCACCGACAACTTCATCCCCTTCGAGCAGATCCAGGCGCTGATTGACCTGCTGGAGGAGCGCGGGCTGGAAGAGTTCGAGCTCGAGCGCGAGGGCGTGCGCATCCGCATCAAGCGCCGCGGCGCCGCCGCCCCTCCGCCGGTGTTTGAGAACTACTCCGCCCCGGCCCACTCCCCCGTGGCGGAAGCCCCGCTGAGCGCCGCCGAGACCGCGGCGGAGGCCGAAGCGCGCGGGGAAGACCTGCACGTGGTCAAGTCGCCCATCGTCGGCACCTTCTACGCCGCGGCGCGGCCGGACGCGCCGCCCTTCGTCAAGCTGGGCGACACCGTGGACGTGGGGCAGGTCCTCTGCATCATCGAAGCCATGAAGCTGATGAACGAAATCGAAGCCGACGTGGCGGGCGAGGTGGTGCGCATCTACGTCGAAAACGCCCAGCCGGTCGAGTACGGCGAATCCCTCTTCGCCCTCCGCCCCCTCAAGAAGAAGTAGCCCATGTTCAAGAAGATCCTCATCGCCAACCGCGGCGAAATCGCCCTGCGCATCATCTGCGCCTGCAAGGAGCTCGACATCCGCACCGTGGCGGTCTACTCCGAAGCCGACCGCAACGCCCTCCACGTCCGCTTCGCCGATGAGGCCATTTGCATCGGCCCGCCCCGCGCCACCGACAGCTACCTCAACATCCCCCACATCATCAGCGCCGCCGAGGTCACCGGCGCCGAAGCCCTCCACCCCGGCTACGGCTTCCTGGCCGAGAACGCCAACTTCGCGGAAGTCTGTGAAACCTCAGGAGTTACCTTCATCGGTCCCCGCCCCGAGCTCATCAACCTGATGGGACAGAAGGACCAGGCGCGCCGCGAGATGGTTCGCGCCGGCCTGCCCGTGGTCCCCGGCTCCGACGGAATCGTGCAGGGCGAGGACGAAGCCCGCCGCATCGCCGCCGAGATCGGCTACCCCGTCATCATCAAAGCCGCCGCCGGCGGCGGCGGCCGCGGCATGCGCGTGGCCTGGAAGGAGGCCGAGGTCGCCAACTTCGTCGCCGCCGCCCGCCACGAGGCCCGCGAAGCCTTCGGCTCGCCCGACGTCTACCTCGAAAAGTTCATCGCCCATCCCCGCCACATCGAGTTCCAGGTGCTGGGCGACCTCTACGGCAACGTCACTCATCTGGGCGAGCGCGAGTGCTCCGTCCAGCGCCGCCACCAGAAGCTCATCGAAGAGTCCCCCTCGCCCGCCGTCAGCGACGAGGTCCGCCGCGCCATGGGCGAAAAGGTCGTCCAGGCCATGCGCGCCATCGGCTACAACAACGCCGGCACCATCGAGTTCCTGATGGACGAGGGCGGAAACTTCTACTTCATCGAGATGAACACCCGCATCCAGGTCGAGCACGCGGTCACCGAGATGGTCACCGGCCTCGACCTGGTCAAGAAACAGATCCTCCTCGCCGCCGGCGAAAAGCTCGAAACCCTGGTCCGCCCCGGACTCCAGCTCCGCGGCCACGCCATCGAGTGCCGCATCGTCGCCGAAGACCCGGAAACCTTCCAGCCCTCCGCCGGCCGCATCACCGTCTTTCATCCCCCCGGCGGCACCGGCGTCCGCGTCGACACCGCCGCCTACGCCGAAGCGCTCATCCCGCCCTACTACGACTCGCTCATCGCCAAGCTCATCACCCAGGGCAAGGACCGCCCCGAGGCGCTGGCGCGCATGGCGCGCGCGCTGGAGATGTTCGTCGTCGAAGGTGTCCGCACCTCCATCCCGCTCCACCGCAAGGTCCTGGCCGACCCCGACTTCCTCGCCGGGCGCATGGACACGCACTTCGTCGAGCGCTACCTGCCGCAGCACGTCTCGGTCTGATTCGTGTCCGGCCGTTTTCCTCGCTTCTACGCCATTCTGGACCCTGGGCTACGGCCGGAGCTGCCGCTGGCCGAGTTGGCGCGCATCTTGGCTGGCGCTGGCGTGCGGCTGGTGCAACTCCGCGCCAAGCAGGCCTCCAGCCAGGAGTTGCTGGCGATGGCGAAGGAGCTTCAGGGTCTGCTTCCTGCTTCCTGCTCGCTCATTGTCAACGACCGCGCCGACGTGGCGGCGCTGGCCGGCGACGCCGGCGCTCACCTCGGGCAGGACGACCTCCCGCCCGCCGCGGCCCGCGAGCTTCTCGGTCCCGGCGCGCTCATCGGCCTCTCCACGCACAACCAGGAGCAGATGCGAGCCGCGGCCGCTGAGCCGGTGGACTACCTCGCCTTCGGGCCCATCTTCGCCACCCCCAGCAAGGACAAGCCCGACCCGGTGGTCGGCTGCGAGGGTTTGCGTGAAGTTCGTTCTCTGACGGAGAAGCCGCTGGTGGCCATCGGTGGAATCACCGCGGAGAATGCAGCGAGCGTGATTGAGGCCGGCGCCGATTCCGTGGCCGTCATCCGCGGCTGGATGGCCGCCGACGACATCTCCCGCCGCCTGGAAGAGTTCCGCCGCGCCCTCGGCCGCCTCGACTAATCTAGCCCACAGCCAAGTCGGTAGCGCAGGTCGCCCGAGAGCCCGTAAGGCGGTTTCGAGGGCTACCTGCGGCTTGTCGAATCGCGGGTTAGGCCCCGCCTGTCGCAGGCCAGCTCCCTAACCTACTGAAGCCACTAGGCTTTCTGTTGTTGTGGCTGCTGGCCTAAACGGAGTCTGCAAGGCCCCCTGCGCCCCTCTCCGGGCTTCGCCGCTATCCCCCTACTCGGTCGGGGTCGTTAGGCGTCAGAAGACGCGTCAGGACGCCTGGAAAGGCCATCCCAGGATTCGGTCCGGAGCACGCCTCAGCCCTTAGCGCTCCAATTCCCGCCGCAGCTCCTCCAACTCCGCCCGGCACTTCTCCTGAATGGCCCGCAGCTTCTTCTGGTCGCGCTGGCTCCGCCAGGTGGCCAGCGATTGCGCCACCAGGTAGTAGCTGGCGGCCCCGGCGAAGAAGAAGATCGCGGCCCGGAACGCCGCCTCGCCTCCCCAGGCGTAGAATCCCGCCAGGGCCAGGAACCCGAAGATGAAAAGAGACGAGATGAGCTTGATGGAGAAGGTGCGGAACCAGGCTTCACGGTCGAGCTCGGCGCGCAGCGCGCGCTCTTCAGCCTCCTTCGCGGCCAGGTAGCGGGCCAGCGGCGCCAGCTCGGCGCGCTTCTCCTTCAGTTCCGCCAACAGTACCGGCAGCCGCCGCCCTTCGCGCTCCTCCTCTTTCAGCCACTCGAGGAGGAGCCGCCGGTTGTCCGGATGCATTACTTGTGGTTCTTAAGGACTCGGAGGAAGCAGAAGATGTTGAGGGCGATGACGAACCCCCAGCTCAGCGCCATGAACACCAAGGCACCGCCGGTCATGGAGTTGCTCCTCCCCCGGCCGAGCGGCGCTTCCAGGCCAGGGCGATGAGAAGGATGAAGAGGACTCCCGCGCCGACCACGATGCCGCGTCCCAGCCAGATGTAGGGTCGGGTGTAGTACACCGTCAAGACGATGGGCACAATCTTGTCCACCGCGTGGTGCGGCTTGCCGGGCGCTTCCCGCTCTTCGTAGCGCAGCCCGTTGCCGCGGTAGTAGCGTTCGAATTCGGCCGGGTCGGCGGCGGTCACCAGCGCGCCGCTACCGGAGATCTCCAGTACTTGGACGGAACCGTCGGCCGAATGGCGGATCTCGGCGTTGATGCGCCCGTCGGCCTGGGCCTGGGTGGCCTGCTCCTGGATTCGCCGCACAAACGCCGCCGCAAACTCGGCGTCGGCCGGGTCCGTTTTCACGCTTTCCAGCGTGCCTTTAAAGTTGCCGGGGATGTCGACCCACAGGGCCACGCGCGGGCGCGGCGTCAGCGCCCCGCCGCGGATGCCGTCGAAGTACACCCAGCCCACCAGGATGGCCGCCAGGGCGACCGGGGTGACGTAGAGGATGATGGGCTTGAAGAACCCGGGAATGCGCATCAGCGCGCCCCGCTCCAGCTCCGCCCAGCTCTTGGCCATGCCGAAGATCCAGGCAAAAAGGATGACCTCAATCAGCGCCAGCACCGCCAGCCCCAGCGTCCCGGCCCAGAAGTCCAGCTCGTCGAACACCCCGTAGCGGTAGAAGAAAATCACCGGCACCGCCCCCACCAGCCACAGCAGGCCCAGCCAGAATGTGCCCTTGCCGCGCGAAAGCTTGAGCTCGTCCTGGAAGAAAGCCAGCACCGGCTGCGACACCGCCACCGAGGAAGTAAAGGCCGCGAAGAACAGCAGCAGGAACCAGATGGTGCCGAAGAACCACGTCGCCGGGAAGGCGCGCAGCACCTCCGGCATCGAGATCATCCCGATGTTGAACATCCCGCCCGAAGCCACGCGCTGGATTTCGCTGGCCCCGAAGAACACCGCCGCCGCCGGGATGGCGATCATGCCGCCGAAAATCACCTCCACGAATTCGTTGGTGGCCGCCGTGGTCAGCCCGGTGAGCGCGATGTCGTCGTCCTCGCGCACGTAGCTGGCATAGCACTCCAGCGACCCGAACCCGATGGAGAGGGTGAAGAAGATCTGCCCCGCCGCCGCCAGCCACACCCCGAAATTGCCCAGCCGGCTGAAGTCGGGCGTCCACAGGAAGTTGAGCCCCTCCAGCGCCGTCCCTTCGCCCTCCAGCGTCAGCACCCGCACCGCCATCAGGATGCAGAACAGGAACAGCAGCGGCATGGCGATCTTGGCCAGGATTTCGATGCCTTTGGCCACCCCGCGGTAGAGCACGAACAGGTTGAGCCCCACCGTGACCGCCATGAACGCGCTCGCCGCCAGCAGCCCGGGGAAATAAGAAGACGACGGCGCCACGTTGAGGAACTCGTTGTAGTACGCGGTCAGGTGGACGGTGCGGTCGGGTGTGGTCAGGTAGTCCCCGGTCAGCGAGAAAAACGCGTAGCCCATGCACCAGGCTTCGATGTAGGTGTAGTAGAGGACGAAGCAGAACGGCAGCGCCAGCCCCAGCACCCCCACGTACTTGGCTGCCGGCGAGCGCCACATCCGGTCGAACATCCCCGGCAGGCTGCCGTGGCCGAACTTGCCCCCGTGCCGCCCGATGGCCCACGCCACCCACATCATCGGGATGCCGAAAATCAGCAGGCACACGATGTAGGGGATCATGAAGGCCCCGCCGCCGTTATTGGCGGCCTGGCCGGGGAAGCGGAGGAGGTTGCCGATGCCGATGGCGTTGCCGGCCGCGGCGAGGATGAGACCGATGCGTGAGCCCCAGGCTTCGCGGTTCCCTTGAGTCATTCACCCTCCTCAGCCGCGCGTGAGTGTATGGGGAGCCATTTTGGCTGTCAAGGCATTCTGCACCGCGGTTCTGTCACAGTCTGTTCAGCCCCGTGGCTCCGGCCACGGGGAACCCAGAGCCGGGAGCCGCTGGGCTGAACGGGTTGGTATACGGCCTTTGCGGCGAGCTTGCGCGGCCACGCTGCGGCCCGCTTCGATTGACAACCCGGCGCCTTTCTGACACCTTTCTCTGCTACCGCTGAAAAGGAAAGCTAGAGAGCCCCTCATGGCGCCCGCCCCTCGCGGATGGCAACCGCGGCTGAACGCCGGCTGGGGCGCGGTGTTGTCGCTGGCGGCTCTCGGCCTCAGCATACTCAGCGGCGCCAACCTCCTGACCTTCGTCTTTGGCGCCTTGGCGGCGGGCTTCCTGACCTACCTCGGCTGGCGCGCCCTCTCGGCGTGGCGCAACCGGCTGCTGTGGCGCCTGCGCCACCGCCTGATGGTTACCTATGTCCTCATCGGTCTCATCCCCGTCGTCCTGCTGGCGTTGATGGGGTTCATCGCCGGATGGACGCTCTCCGGAATGGTGGCCGTCTACCAGGTGACCGAAGAGCTCGAGCGGCTGGAAGGCCGCCTCCAGGACGTGGCCTCGGATATTGCTTCCTCGCTGGAGCTGGCCGGAGCGATTCAGGGGCAGCTTCGCCCCGAAGTCGTCGCCCGCATTCTGGAAGCGCGGCAGGCCGGGATGGAAGAGCCGCTCCGCCACTTGCAAATCCACGTCCTGCCCCTGTCTCGCGGCTCGGACTCTCTTCCGGCTTGGCTCCGCGGCCAGCGCTTTTCCGGCGTCGTCGTCAGCGACCGGGCTGAGGTGCTGGTGGCGCGCCCCGCCTCGGTGGCCGGCCAGGCTCTTACCGTTGTGGTCGTCCTTCCCGTGGACGAAGGAGTTCTGTCTTTCCTCGGGCGCGAGGTCGGCCCGGTTTCGATGCAGGTTCTCACCGACCAGGACTCCCCCGTGAACCCGGCTACCCCCCGCGCCCAGCGGGCGTTGCTCCCGGGCTATCGCGTGTTGGACGCGGTAGCCAGCCGGACGCCGCTGGCGCCGGCTCAAGGCTGGTGGGACTCGACCCTGACGCTGGCCGGTAGCGTCCCCACCGCGAACAAGGAAACCGGCCGGCAGGGAGCTCCGCTGGTTCTGATTGTGGAGTCCCGTCTCTCCCTGGTGCACTCCCAGTTGTCCAACCGTCTGGGAGAGCTCTACGGGCTTCCTTCCACGGTGTTTATCGCCGCCGCCGTCCTCTTCCTGCTCCTGGAGCTGGTGGCCTTGCGCGCCGGCATCCTCCTGACCCGGACCATCACCGGCGCGGTGAACGATCTGCAGATGGCCACTGAGCGCGTCCAGGCCGGCGATTTCTCCCAGCGCATCCGCGTGCGCGGCCACGACCAGTTGAGCGGCCTGGCCACTGCCTTCAACTCCATGACCGCGTCCATCGAGCGGCTGATTCAAGAATCGAAGGACAAGCAGCGCCTCGAGAACGAGCTCGAAGTCGCCCGCCAGGTCCAGGAGCAGCTCTTCCCCGCCGACCCCCCCAAGCTGGCCACCGTCGAGCTGGTGGCGCGTTGCCGCCCCGCGCGCACCGTCGGCGGCGATTACTTCGACTACGGGCTGGCCGGGGAAGGCCAGGTCATCTTCACCATTGGCGACATCAGCGGCAAGGGCATCTCCGGCGCCCTGTTGATGGCCACCATCCAGTCGGCCCTGCGCAGCCAGGTCTACGCCAGCCGCCTCGAAGGCAGCCTGGCGCGGCTGAGCATGACCGAGCTGGTCGCCCGCGTGAACCGGCAACTCTGCGCCACCACCAGCGATGAGAAGTACTCCAGCCTCTTCGTCGGCCACTACGACGACTCCACCCGCACCCTCACCTACGTCAACGCCGGCCACCTCCCGCCCGTCGTCTTCGGCAACGGCCGCCGCGAGGAGCTCAACGAAGGCGGGCCCGTGGTCGGCATCTTCCGCGAAGCCCGGTACGACCAGGCCTGCGTCCAGCTCCGCCCCGGCGACTGGCTGGTGGCCTTCACCGACGGCCTCACCGAGGTCGAGAACGCCTACGAGGAAGAGTACGGCCGCCAGCGCCTCATCGCCTTTCTGCAGCGCACCGCCGACAGCTCGACCCCGGACCGGTTGATTGACGCCGCGCTGGCCGAGCTCGAGCAGTGGGCCCCCGGCATCGAGGCCAGCGACGACCGCACCATGCTGGTGGCGCGCATCCGCTGACGCCCTTGGTATATACTCGCCCTTCGCACAATCCAGCCCCGGAGCTTTCTTCTTGTCTCTGGCTCATCGCACCGTCCTGATTACCGGCGCCGGGCGCGGCCTGGGCAAGGGCATCGCCCTCGCTCTCGCCGCCGAACCGATGCGCATCGCGCTCTGCTACCGCGGCAACCGCGCCGCCGCCGAGCGCACCGCCCGCGCCATTCAAAAGCACGGCGCCGAAGCGCTGGTCCTGCAGGCTGACGTCACCGTCCCTGCCCAGGTGCAGAAGCTGGTCGCCTCCACCGTGAAGCACTTCGGCCGCCTCGACGTTCTCGTCAACAACGTGGGCGAGTTCGGCTGGAAGCCGGTGGGCGATTCCACCCCCGCCGAGTGGGAGCAGGTCTTCGCCTCCAACCTTTTCAGCGCCTTCTACATGAGCCGGGAAGTGCTGCCGGTGATGCGCAAGCAGCATTGGGGCCGCATCGTCAACCTGGGCGCCGTGGGCGCCGAGCGCGCCTTCGGCCAGGCCAAGATCTCCGCTTACGCCGCCGCCAAGGCCGCCCTGGTGGCCTTCACCCGCTCGCTGGCCATCGAGGAGGCGCGCTTCGGCATCACCGTCAACGTCGTCAACCCCGCCAACGTGGACGACCAGGAGCTGAGTCGCGAAGAGGCCGACCGCATCCGCGACACCCGCTTTCCCATCGGCCGCCCGCCCACGGCGGAGGACGTGGCCGCCGCGGTCAAGTTCTTCATCTCCGACGAAGCCGCCTATACCACCGGCCAGGTCATCAGCGTCAGCGGCGGGTGGATGCTGTGAGTTTCTTGGATTGACGTCGTCTCGCCATGAAGATTCTCACCGCCGACCAGATGCGTCGCGCCGACCGGCTCACCACCGAGCGCGCAGGCGTTTCCTTCCGCCAGTTGATGGAAAACGCCGGCCGGCAGTTCGCCGACTTCCTCGTCAACGAAGTTCTCACCGGGGACGGGGTGCGCGACCGGCCCCACGCCATCTCCATTCTCTGCGGGAAGGGAAACAACGGCGGCGATGCGCTGGTGGCGGCGCGCTATCTCTTGCAGCGCGGCCAGCAACCGCGGGTGTATCTCCTGGTCTCGGCGTCCGAGTTGAAGGGCGACGCGCGCGCCAACTACGACGCCTACCTCCAAGCCGGCGGAACGGTGCAGGAACTGGCCGAGCCCGCCGACTGGGAGCGCGAGCGCGCCTCCGCGCTCGACTGCGAAGTCCTGCTGGACGGGCTGCTGGGCACCGGACTGACCGGCCCGGTGAAGGGGCTCCTCGCTCAAGTCATCGCCGACGTCAATTCCCACCGTGACTACTGCGTGGTTTCCGTGGACATTCCTTCCGGGCTCCCCTCCGACAGCGGCGAGCCGCTGGACGAGGCCGTTCGCGCCGACGCCACCGTCACCTTCACCGCGCCCAAGCGCGGCCTCATCTTCCCGCCCAACTGCACCCACGTGGGTCGGCTCGCGGTCGCGCCCATCGGCACGCCGGACAGCCTGCTCGACGAAGACGCCGAGCTGTGGCTGAACCTCATCACGCCGCGCCGGTTTGCCCGCTTGCCTTTGGCTCGCGAAGTCACCGCGCACAAGGGCGACTTCGGCCACGTCCTGCTGGTCGCCGGTTCGCGCGGCAAGACCGGCGCAGCGGCGCTGGGCGGCCGGGCGGCGATGCGCATGGGCGCGGGTTTGGTGACAGTGGCCACACCCGCGAGCAGTCAGCCGGTGGTGGCTTCGATGGTGCCGGAAATCATGGCCGAGCCGCTCCCGGAAACCGACACCGGCGCCCTCTCCAGCCGCGCGCTCGACTACGGCCGCTTCGCCAAGCTGCTCGAGGGCAAAACCGTGCTGGCCATGGGCCCCGGTCTGACCACGCATCCCGAGACGGCGCAGTTCGTCCGCGCCGCGCTGGAACAGTTCGACCTCCCGCTCGTGCTCGATGCGGACGCGCTCAATTCACTCGTGGGTCAGTTGGACGCGCTGCGCCATCGCCGCTCCCGCCGCGTCGTCCTCACCCCGCATCCTGGCGAGATGGGGCGCCTGCTCGGAACCACCACCACAGAAGTGCAGCGCCAGCGCGTCGAGGTGGCGCAAAAATTTGCCCGCGACTTCGACGTTTTTGTTATCCTCAAGGGCCATCGCAGCCTGGTGGCATCGCCGGACGGGCAGGTGTGGGTCAGCCCCACGGGAAATCCGGGGATGGCCTCGGGCGGCACCGGCGATGTGCTGACGGGAATGGTTGCGGGCGCCTTGGCGCAATTCCCCCAGGCGCCCCCGGCCGAGGCTGCGTGCCTGGCGGTCTTCTTGCACGGGCTGGCAGGTGATTCGGCGGCGGGAATCCAGGGCGAACAAGGGCTGATTGCCTCCGACGTGATTGAGGCGTTGCCGGCGGCTTGGCGGCGGTTGCGAGAAAGGATTGACTCGGACGACCCGGAGCGTTATTACCTCATCCCCTGAGGAAACCACGGCCCTGGGCCGCGAGCTGGCGGCGGGGCTGCAGCCACCGGCGCTGGTGCTCTTGTCGGGCGAGCTGGGGGCGGGGAAGACCATGCTGGTCAAAGGCATTGTCAGCGGGCTGGGGCTGGCGCGGGAGGAAGATGTCACCAGTCCGTCGTTCGTGTTCGTTCACGTCTACGGCAACGGCGCGCGGCTCTACCACGTGGACTTGTACCGCGCCGAGCATGTCGCCGAGCTGGAGACGCTGGGCCTGGACGATTTTCTGGCGGAGAAGGCGGTGGTGGTCGTGGAGTGGGCGGAGCGCCTGAAACTCCCGGCGCTGCGCCCGGCTTTGCGGGTGCGCATGGAAGCGGTTTCCGATTCGGAACGGCGAATTCTCGTGGAGGGCGGGGAGCGATGAATAACCAACTGCATAAGACGGTTGCGGTTCTTCTTCTTGTAGGAGCACTGGCGGGGGTCGCCTGCGGTAGCTCGCGGCCACAGCACTACACGGTGGCCTACGCGCCGTCCGCCTCCGGCGCGGCCGGCGGCAGCAAGAGCCAGGTGGGCGTGGCGGTGCCGCGCGCCTCGCACTTGTTGCGCCAGGATCGCATCGTGTACTTCACCACCGACAATGAATTGAACTTCTACGCCCGGCATCGCTGGGCCGAGCCCCCCAACCGCATGGTGCAGGGGCTGCTGATTCGCCAGTTGCGCGCCAGCGGCTCGTTCGACGACGTGGTGGCCTATCGCGCCCAGAAGGGGCTGGCCTACGTCCTGCGCGGTAACCTCCTCTCGATGGAAGAAGTCGACACCGCCTCGGAGATCAAGGCCCGCTTCGGGCTCGAGCTGGAGCTGGTGCGGCAGGAGGACGACCACGTGGTCTGGACCGGCCGGCACGGCTGCGAGCGGCCCGTCGCCGCCAAGACCGTGGGCGCGGTGGTCGACACCATGAGCGGCTGCGTGCAGGAGACGCTCAGCCAGCTGACCGGCTCGATGGCCGCGGCGCTGCCGGAGATCGAAGCCGCCAAGCGCGCGGAGTCTGCCGCCAAGCCATGAGCGTGTCCGCCCGCCCGGAATGGGCGCTCGTCCTGGGGGCTTCCAGCGGCTTCGGCGAAGCCACCGCCATTGAGCTGGCCCGGGTGGGGATGAACGTCTTCGGCGTTCATCTCGACCGCAAGGCCACGCTGCCCCACGTCGAGGAAGTCGTGGCCGCCATCCGCGCCCACGGCCGCGAAGCCGTTTTCTTCAACGCCAACGCCGCCGACGCCGAGAAGCGCAAGGAAATCCTGGAGCAAGTCGAAGCCCGGCTCAAGGCCGCCTCGCCGCCCGGGACGGTGCGCGTGCTCTTCCATTCGCTGGCCTTTGGAACCCTCAAGCGCTACGTGGGCGATGACCCCTCCTCCGCCGTCGACCAGAAGCAGATGGAGATGACCGTGGACGTGATGGGCCACAGCCTGGTCTACTGGGCGCAGGACCTGGTCCACCGCGGGCTGATGGGCGCCGGCGGGCGCATCTACGCCATGACTAGCTCCGGCGGCGCGCGCGTCATCCCCAGCTACGGACCGGTCTCCGCGGCCAAAGCCGTTCTGGAGTCGCACATCCGGCAACTGGCGATGGAGCTGGCGCCAAAAGGCATCACCGCCAACGCCATCCGCGCCGGCGTCACCGACACACCCGCGTTGCGCAAGATTCCCGGCCACGAGACCCTGCTCGAAGGCGCGCGCCGCAAGAATCCCCACGGGCGGCTGACCACACCGGCCGATGTGGCCGCCGCTGTTGGCGTCCTGTGCCAGCCGAACACACACTGGATAACCGGGAACGTCATCGGTGTGGACGGTGGCGAGGACGTGGTCGAAGTCAGTTGAGGAGTTCCATCAGGAAGCGGTAGCCCCGGACGACCAGCGGCAGCAGAAAAGCCACCAGCAGAACCAGCGCCGCCAGGCGCAGGCCGAGCTTGCGCCAGTTCACCCCCGGCCGCTGCGGCTCCGCGTCGAGGGCGTGCTCGTCGCAGAAGTAGACGCCGTCGTCGGTTTCCCGGCGGCAGCGCCGCCCGCGGGAATCGAGATGAAAGCATTGCGGCATTCGCGGTTCTGTCCCTCTGCTACGCTACCACGAACTGCCGTCGCGGGCACCTTGCGCTTTGCCGCCCCCGGCTGGGTTCTGCTATAGTTTGGGCCGCTCTTCCCGGACAGTGATGGCTTCCACGGGCCCATCGGTCGCCGAGTCCAACAGCCTGCAGCCGTATTCGCCTGCGCTCGACCTGAGCCGGCTGGCGGTGGGTGTCGACAACCTCCGCTTTGACGTTTTCCTGAGCCCGGGCTGGTGGGAGCAGGCCGGCCAGTACATCTTCGAACAAATCCTGCACCACGGGCAGCCGGCCCTTGGCGACCTCTATCCGGCCGAGCCCCGCAGCCGCACCGCGGCCACCACCGAGTTCCGCCGCCGGACTGTCCAGCTTCTCCAGGACGCCCTCAACCAGGCCAAAGAGCGCGACAACATCCAGGTGGACCTGCTGGCCCGGCTGGCTGTGCTCAAGGTGCTGGCCGGGGAGCTTTCGCGGCAGTTCTCCCAACTGGTGGTGGCGTGCAAAGAGCGGGCGGAGAAGAAGGCCAGCCTCCGCACCGGCGAGAGCATGGACGCCTTTGTGCTGCGCTCCAAGGTGGCGGACTTCCAGGCCGCGCGCCGCCACGTCCTCCGCGCGGTGGGTGAAAGCCTGTTCCAGTTTCTGGAAGAGATTGAGGAAAGCTCCCTGCGCCCGGGGCGCTCGGCGCTCTTTGGGTCCGACTTCGCCGACGTCTACAAGATCCTGCGCAGCCGATTGCTCTTCCTGGAGAACCCCAATGATGCGGTGATGCACCTGGAGCACTACGTTATGCTGGGCCACTTCCAGACCGACCCGGACCGCGAAGACCGGGTGCTGGAGCTGCTGGCCGAGGTCTTGCGCGCACAGGGTCTGGCCCTCCCGGCCGGCGACGAGCTGGCCCAACTGGAACAGAGGCGCGACAAGGCGGTGGACGCGCTGCACGAGCTGACCCGCCGTCTGCGCCAGGCCGAGCGCGATCTCGAAGAATCCTCCCAGGGCGGCAGCCGTGGCCTGAGCCTGGGCTGGCTGGCGGGGCGCCGCCGCTCGGAGTCCACTCCCCCCAAGCCCGCCGACCTGCAGCAGATGGTACAGGTCTTGGAGTCCACGCGCCAGGAGCTGGTCGCGCAAGTGGAAGACCTGGAGGCCAAAATCGCCTTCCACCGGCAGGATCAGGAGACGCGGCTGAGCGAAGCGCTGAGCAACCCCGCCAACGCCGAGCGCCTGTTCGGCGGGCTGACCGCCGCCGGTCCCGCGGCTCCGCGGACACCGGTTCAGGATGCGCTGGTGCGCCAGCTCTACACGCGCCTGGAGCGCGCCGGCGTCCTGCCCTACATCCTGGCCGGCTACCTCCTGAGGCCCGTCTACCGGGAGTTCTGCCCCCCGCTCAATCCCCAGCAGCTCAAGCACGCCCTGGTGGACCGGCACGGCTGGGACGAGCTGGAGACCCTCCTCGACCGTTTCCCCACCCGCGACTTTCCCCTGGAGGCGCTCGAGGACGCGGCCAAGCGCCTCCGCCACTTGACCCGCAGCGAGAGCGACACCCTGCTGGTGCGGTTCGCCCGCGACGTCATGCGCTTGCGCCGCGATGCGCTGCACCGCCAGCTCCTGAACGGGGCGCTGGAGAAGATCAACCTGGTGGTGGACGAGAAGACGCGCCAGGTGTCGCGGCTCAACGGCACGCTCTACGAGTTCGTGCTGGAGGCCGAGCGCGAGGCACGCGAGGAGCGCGTGGTCACCCACGTGGTGGTCAAAGCCGACGTGCGCGACTCCTCGCGCATCACCGAGGAGCTGCTGCGCCGCGGCCTCAACCCCGCCACCCATTTCAGCCTCAATTTCTACGAGCCGGTGCGGAAGGTGCTCGACCGTTATTCTGCCTCGAAGATTTTCATCGAAGGCGACGCCGTCATCCTCGGCATCTACGAGACCGAGGCCAACCGCGCCCAGCACCGCCCGGTGGCCAAGGCGTGTTTGCTGGCGAAGGAAATCATCAGCGTCTGCCAGTCCTACAACGAGCGCGCGCAGGCCAACGACCTGCCGGTGCTCGAGCTGGGCGTGGGCGTGGCCTTTCAGAATTCCTCGCCCCACTACTGGGCCGACGGCGACACCCGCATCCTCATCTCGGCTGCGCTCAACACCTCCGACCGCCTGGCCAGTTGTACCCGCATGGCGCGGCGCCTGCTGGCCACGCGCGGCGGCCTCTTCCGCGTCTACGGCTTCCAGGGCGCCCAGGCCGCCGGGGAGCTGGAGGAAGAAGACGAGCTTTTCTTCCGCTACAACGTCATGGGCGTGGCGCTCAACGCCGAGGGCTTTGAGAAGCTCCGCGGGGAGATTTCGCTGACTCGCACGCCGGTTCAGGACGAGCTCTGGGGCGAGACGGAGGAGGCGGCGCTCTACCACGGCACCGTGCCGCTGGGGCAGAGTTTCGAGAAGCTCATCCTCCGCGAAGCGCGCGTGCCCCGCCTGCGCCTCCCGGCCGCGAAGGTGGAAGACTGGACGCCGCGGCTCTACTATGAAGTCTGCGTCGCCCCCCAGCTTTACGAGCAGTTTTCTCTCGACCCGGGCCCGCCCGCCGCCTGAGCTATAATCCTGCCGAAGGAGGGGTGCAGGGTCCGGTGATCCTCCCGGCCTTCAAAGCCGGTGGTCCTTCGGTTTGCGCCGGGGGACGATGGGTTCGACTCCCATACCCTTCCGCCACTCGTCATGGCGCGTCGGAAGAAAAAGAAGCAGAAGTTTGACCCCGCGCGACTGGCCCGCCGCATGGCCCGCGCCGTCCTCGGCCGCCCGCCCTCCGAACGAGTGGTCCCCCCAAAAAAGAGGAAGGAAGGCAAACACAAGAAACGCGAGTTGGAACGAGAGTTAGAGTGACTGCCGGTTACCGGTCACCGACCACCGGTCACGGTTCCTGGCGTCCCCGCCGGGGACTAGTTTTTCGAGCTTCAACCCGCTTTGGAGTCGGGGATGCGCTCGCCGGGGAGAAAAACTTGGATGGCTCGACTTGTGAGCTTGCTGAATTCGGCCGCGACCTCTTCGATGTCCCGCCGGTTGAAGCCCACCGAAGCGACCCGGATGCTGCCGTCGGGCTCTACCAGGAACAGAGTCGGCACTGTGGTCAGCCCGTAGCCGTTTGACACCGGGTAGCCGTCTTCATCGAGCAGCAGCGGGAAGCTGAGGCCGAACTCCCTCGCAAAGTCGCGCGTGTCGCGGGCATCGTTCTGCGACACTCCCCACAGCCGCACCGCGCCGCTTCCTTTCACTGCCTGCTGCAGCCGCTCGACGAAGGGAAGCGTGAACTGGCTGGTCGGGCACGAGACTTTGAAGAAGGCCAGCAGCACCGGCCCTTGCTTCAGTGCCTCGGGCAGCGAGCAGCTTTTTCCCTCGGTGTCTTTCAGCGCGAAGGGCGGCGCCACCGCGCCCGCCTCCAGAGCTTGCATCGAGCTCCCTCCAAATAGCCGCGCGATTGTCCTGAGCACCATCACTCTTCATTCTAACAGATGCGCTTGGGTGGCCTTTGGACTCTCGTGGCACAGCCACTCCTGGCTGTGCCCCTGTGTAAGTGTATTCAATTCAGCACAGGCAAGAGTGCCTGTGCCAGTCAGCCGCGCCGGCCGATTTTTTTCATCGCTTCCCAGGCGGCGATGAGCAGCGGGTCGTACACCGGCCCGTAGGGCGGCGCATAGCCCAGGTCGAGGTGGACGAAATCTGCCAGCGTCATCCTTGCGCTCAGCGCCGTGGCCACCACGTCAATCCTTCGCGCGGCGCCTTCCTCGCCGGCCAACTGCCCGCCCAGCAGCCGCCCGCTCTCGCGGTCCACCACCAGCGTGGCCCGCAGCGGCTGGCCGCCCAGGTACTTGGCCCGCGAGCGCGACTCGACGCTGACGCTTTCGGCGCTGAACCCCGCCGCCCGCGCCTCGGCTTGGTTCAAGCCGGTCTTCGCCACTTCGAGTTCGAACACCTTCGTGACCAGAGTTCCCACCACCCCGGGGAACGTCGCGTGGCCACCGGCGGCGTTCTCGCCCGCCACGCGGCCCTGCTTGTTGGCCGTCGTCCCCAGCGGCGCATAGGTCGGCCCGCCCGTAACGCGGTGAATGGCCTCGACGCAGTCGCCGGCCGCATAGATGCTGGGCAGGTTGGTTTGCTGGCGGTCGTCGGTGCGGATGCCGCCCGTCGGCCCCAGCTCCACTCCGGCGCGGGCAGCCATCTCCGCTCGCGGGCGCACGCCCGTAGCCAGCACCACCACGTCGGCCGTCAGCTCCTGACGCGGCCCGTGCACCACTTGCAACGAACCTTCGAGCCCCGGCTCAATTGAGCTGACCGCCGCATTGAGCACGGCGCGCACGCCGTGCTTCGCCAGCCGCTCGTTCACCCAGAAGGCGATGTCGGGCTCCAGCCCCTCGAGCAAGCTGTCGGAGCGCTCCAGCACGGTAGCGTCGAGGCCACGCACCCGCAGCGCCTCGGCGACCTCAAGCCCGATGTACCCGCCGCCAATAACCACCCCGCGCTTCGGCTTCCGCTCGGCGATGAAGTCCCGCAGCGCCAGCGCGCCGCCCAGGTCGTTGCAGGTGAAAACACCGGCGCGGTCGGCGCCCGGGATGGTTTCCGCCGGCGCCGCCCCCGCGGCGACAATCAGTTTGTCGTACTTGAGCGCGGTGGTTTCCTCGCCGCTCCGCACCTCGACCTGCTTCTTGCCGGGAACAATCTCCACCGCCTCATGCCGCGTGCGCACGTCAATGCCGCGCTTGGCGCGCAAATACTCCGGCGTGTAGACAATTAAATCCTCCGGCCGTGGCACGACACCCGAAACCAGATACGCCAGCCCGCAGGTGCCGTAAGAAACGTAATCGCCCTTCTCCAGCACCACCACTTCCATCTGCGGGTTCAGCCGCCGCGCGCGGCTGGCCGCGCTCATCCCCGCCGCCACTCCGCCGATGATTACCAGCCGTTCCGCCGCCATACCCTACGACGCCTCGTCAGGGCACGGCTTCAGCCGTGCCGAGAGATGCACCAATTTCCCAACACTGTCATTCCGAGCCTGTCCTCCCGCTTTGCGGGAAGGCAGGCGAGGAATCTGCTTTTCCTTTCTTGCCCCGGCTAGGGGCAGCACACTTCCTTGCAGCTCCACGTGAGCCGCTCATCTTACGCTAGCCTACCGATGGTTGGAGTCTGGTTTCTTCAAATTCAACCCAGCGGCTTGTCCTGAGCGAAGCCGAAGGGCTCCCGCCGCTGGGACCCCGTGGCAGGAGCCACGGGGCTGAACTAGCAATGTTGCCTTCGGGATGCTTCAATGGATGCGCTTGGACTTGCGGTTGACATAGTCCAGCAGCAAATACTGGCCCAGCGTGTGCGGCGTGGTGAAGTAGGCCTTGCCGCGCGCAATCGCGCACACCTGATGCACGAAGTGCACCAGGCTGTAGTCCGTGGCCAGCATAAAGGTGTTGATGAGAATCCCCGAGCGCCGGCAGCGCGCCACTTCCTTCAGCGTCTCGCCCACCACCAGCGGGTCGAGGCCGAAGGCGTTCTTGTAAATGCGCCCGTCCTCCAGCGTCAGCGCCGAGGGCTTGCCGTCGGTGATCATGATGATCTGCCGCATGTCCTTGTTCTCGCGCGCCAATAGCTTGCGCGCCAGCCGCAGCCCTTCGCGGGTATTCGTATAGAACGGCCCCACCTGCGCGCGCGCCAGTTGCCCCAGCGGCATCTCCTCCGCTGAGTCGTGGAACAGCACCAGGTGCAGCGAGTCGCCCGGGTACTGCGTGCGGATGAGGTGCGAGAGCGCCAGCGCTACCTTTTTCGCCGGCGTGAAGCGGTCCTCGCCGTAGAGGATCATGCTGTGGCTGCAGTCGAGCAGCACCGCGGTGGCGCAGGAGCTGTGGTACTCGGACTGATGCACCTGCAGGTCGGGGTAGTCGAGCTCGAGCGGGAAGTCGAGCGCGCCGCGGCCTTCCTTCAACCGCCGCTTGATGCTCGCCCCCAGCGTGGCGGTGATGTCGAGGTTCAGGTGGTCGCCGAACTCGTAGGTCTTGGCCGCGCCCACCACTTCGACTCCGGTCGAAAGCTCCTTCGTGTCGTGCCGGCCGAAGCTCGACTTGCCCAGCGCCCCCAGCAATTCCTTAAGCTGCTTGTAACCGAGGAAGTCGAGCGCCTTGTCGGTGAGCTCGAAGCGCGCCCGCCGCGGGTCGAACTCCTGGTCGACATGCCCTTGCGACGGCGGGGGCGGCTGGTCGACGCGGATGTGGCCTTCTTCCGCCAGCCGCTCGATGAGGTTCTGCAAAAACTGGTTCAGCAGCTCGTCGGCCTGTTCGGGGTTGCGCTCCATCGCCCGCTCGAGCTCCTGCGCCAGCATGTGGTTGGCTTCGAGCGCTTCCAGGATGGCCTGGCGCAGCTCCTCCAGCGTGCGCTCGGTGTCGAGCTCGTGGATGCCGAGGAACTGCGAATGGAAGCCGCTCTGCAGCAGGTAGTCGGCGAGCTGCGACATCAGCTCGTCGAGGTCAACCCCTTCGGCGTCCGTCGGCGTGTAGCGCGAGTAGCGGGTCGAGCGCATCCGGCCTCACTGGTAGGAGCGCCGGTGCCGCGGCGGGAGGTCTCGGTCGCGCGGCGTCGGCTCCGGCCGCACCGGCTCTTCGGCGTAGTAGCCGCGCTCCTCGCTGCGGCTGATCTTGCGGTGGGCGTAGAGGCCTTCGAGGATGAGCTCGCACGCGGCCACCAGCGACGCTGCCTCGCTCGAGGGCTTCAACCCCAGCGGCGCCGTCGCCTCCACCAGCCCTTGAATCTTGCGGAACTGCTTGAGCAGGTCGGCCGCCGAAGCCTCCTCCGGCAGCTTGAGCGAGCCGCCCAGCTCGAACCACTGCACCACTTGGTGCAGGTTGACCTCCTCGAAGTAGTGCTCGAAGACGCGGCCGATGGCGTCGCGGACGATCTCCCGCGCCACCTGCTCGGCGCCTTTGACTTCGCCTTCGTACTCGAGTTCGAACTTGCCCGTCAGCGAAGTCATCGCCGCGTAGACGTCGCCCACGCGGGCCACGGCGCGGGCGTCCTTCGCCCGCCGCGCGCGCCGCTCGGCGTTGCTGGCCACGTTTTCCAGGCACGTAATCGGCATGCGCTGGCTCACGCCCGAGCGCTTGTCGATTTTCTTGTTCTGCCGTGCTTGAAACGCGATCTCCTCCACAATCTCCGCCACAAAGAGCGGCAGGTCGAAGGCGCCGCCGCCGTCGCGGGCGAGCCACGCCTCCTGCTGCGTGATGGCCAGGCCCTCCTCGCGCGTGACCGGGTAATGGGTGCGGACTTCCGACCCGATGCGGTCCTTGAGCGGCGTGATGATCTTGCCGCGCGCGGTGTAGTCCTCCGGGTTGGCGGTGAAGACCAGGCAGAGGTCGAGCGGCAGCCGCACCGGGTAGCCCTTAATCTGGACGTCGCCCTCCTGCATGATGTTGAACAGCCCGACCTGGATCTTGGCCGCCAGGTCGGGCAGCTCGTTGATGGCGAAGATGCCGCGGTTGGCGCGCGGCAGCAGGCCGTAGTGGATCGTGAATTCGTCGGAGAGCGCCAGGCCGCTGCGGGCGGCCTTGATGGGGTCGATGTCGCCCAGCATGTCAGCGATAGTGACGTCGGGCGTGGCCAGCTTCTCGACGTAGCGGCGCTCCCGCGGCAGCCAGGCGATGGGCGTCTGGTAGCCCTTCTCCGCCACCAGCTCCTTGCAACGCGCGCAGATGGGCTGCAGCGGGTTATCGTTGATCTCGCAGCCGGCGATGACGGGCACCTCTTCGTCCAGGAAGTTCGTCAGCGCCCGCAGGATGCGGCTCTTGGCCTGCCCGCGCAGGCCCAGCAGGATGAAGTTGTGGCGCGAGAGCAGCGCGTTGACGATCTGGGGCGTCACGCTGTCCTCGTAGCCCACGATGCCGGGAAAAAGCTCTTCCCCGCGGTCGAGCTTGGCCAGCACGTTTTCCCGCATCTCCTGCCTGACGCTGCGGCGGTAGCGCTCCTCCTCTTTGCGGTTGGAGCACAGCTCCACCAGCGTTCGCGGCTTGCTCATGAGGTCCCCTCTCCGGTTCGTGGCATCACCGCATTATAGCAATCCCACACTTCTTTGGATGCTCCCGTCGTGGCCTCGGTGGGCAGCAAGCATTAACCCCTCTGGAACTGTCATTCCGAGCCTGTTCCCCCGCTGTGCGGGGGGCAGGCGAGGAATCTGCTTTTGCTTGGTTTTTGCAATAGACTCTACCCCTCGGCGGCCATGAAGCTAGCCGACCCAAAGCGAGGCGCCCATGCGACTACAGGACCGAGTAGCCATCATAACTGGAGCGTCGGAGGGGATCGGCAAAGCCATAGCCGAGCTGTTTGCCCGTGAGGGCGCGCGCGTGGTGCTGGCCGCGCGCTCGGAAGACAAGTTGCAGGAGCTGGCCGCGCGCTTGGACACGGAGCGCGCGCTGGTGGTGCCCACCGATGTTGCCGTCCCGGAGCAAGTGGACACACTGGTGCAACGCGCCGTGGAGCGCTTCGGCGGCCTCGACATCGTGGTCAACAACGCCGGCTTCGGCCTCTACGCGCCCTGCCACGAGATGGACTGGGAGCATTTCCGCCAGATGTGGGAGGTGAACTTCTTCGGCGCGGTGCGCCTGGCGTTGAGCGCGCTCCCGCACCTGCGGAAGCGCCGCGGCGCCATCGTCAACATCTCGTCTGTGGCCGGGAAGATTCCGCTCCCGTACATGGGCGCCTACTGCGCCAGCAAGTTCGCGCTCAACGCCGTTTCCTCCGCCATGCGGATGGAGCTGAAGCCGGCCGGCGTGCGCGTGGTGACGGTCTTGCCGGGCCGGGTGGCCACCCAGTTCCACATCGCCGCCTACCGCGACGGGAAGGACCTCCCCGGGGTCTTTCAGCGGCGGTACAGCGCGGGCGTTTCGGCAGAGAAAGTCGCTCGCGTGACTCTCAACGCTGTGCTGAGCGGCAAAAGGGAAGTGGTGGTGCCGAGGCGGCTGCGCCTGGCGATGGCCGCCGGCGCGCTCCTGCCCGGGCTCCGCGAGTACGTCCTCAGCCGCATGGTGAAAACCGAAACCGCCGATTGGTAGCCCCAGGGGCTAAAGCCCCTGGGCATAGAGGTCGGCCTAGTGTCGCCCCGGAAGGGGCGACCCCAACACGGCTCCACTGTAGCGATCAACTTGGGGTCGCGGCTTCAGCCGCGACATTGGACCGCGTCAAAAAAGACCGGGGCTTCAGCCCCGCTACCGCGAGAGGTCGTGCAGGGCTTCTTCCATCTCCATTTTGCTGTGGGCTTCGCCGTTGCGCCCGGCCACCTCGATGCCGCGGCGGAACATCTCTCGCGCCTCGTCGGTGCGGCCCAGGCGCGTGAGCAGCAGCGCCGCCTGGTGGTAGCCGGCGGTGTAGTTGGGATTGAACCCGAGGAGCTTCTGGTAGACCGTCAGCGCATCTTCTGCCCGGCCGGCGTTTGAGTACTCCATCGCCAGGCCGTAGTGGGCGAAGGCGTCGGTGGGGCGCTCGCGGACGAATTCTTCCAGCGTTTCCAGGCGCGACTTCGTCATGCCTGCTCCTTGGCGCGGCCTGCCCACCGCAGGCGGGATTCTTGCAGCCGATTCGACCAGCCACTATAGTATAGCCCGTTCACGCGGAGGCGACGATGAGGAAAGATCTTACGATTCTGGCATTGATGCTGGCAGCGTGCGGCGCGGTCTGGGCGCAGGATTCCGCCACCGAGCTGCAGGCCGTAGTGGTGGTGGAAGGGATGATGGACGCCATGGGCGGCCCGGCGGGATGGGAGAAGGCGCGCTACCTGCGCTTCGACTGGGTGGTCGAGCGCGACGGCAAGCCAGTCGCCAACGTGAAGCATCTCTGGGATCGCTACGATGGCCGCTACCGGGTTGAATGGGAAACACGCGATAAGAAGAAGGTGGTGGCGCTCTTCAACATCAACAGCAAAGAGGGCAAGGTCACGGTGGACGGCAAGCCCGTCGCGGGCGAAGAGCTTGAGACCTCACTCAAACAGGCCTACGGCCGCTTCATCAACGACAGCTACTGGCTCCTGATGCCGTGGAAACTCAAGGACCCGGGCGTGAAGCTCGAATACGTTGGGCAGACGGAGCTCGACGGCAAGAAATACGACCTGGTGCACGTCAGCTTCGAGCAGGTCGGCCTGACCCCGGGCGACCACTATTGGGCCTACATCAACCGCGACACCCATCTGATGGACCGCTGGGCCTACTTCCTGCAGGGCATGGTGAAAGACAAAGGCGAGCCGGCGCTGGAGAAGGCGACGGTATGGAACTGGCGCAAATGGCGAGACGTCGGCGGCATCAAGCTGGCCGGCGAAAAGGTAATGGTGGGGGAGGACGCCAACGCCATGATCCACTTCCCGTTGCTCAAGGTGCTCCCGGAGGTGGACGCCGAGGTGTTCGAATCGTTCGAGGCTCAGCTTCCGGGCGGGGACTAGCCCATGGCGCGAAAGAAGAGGGCAGGGAAGGGGAGACCCTTCGGCGCGCCGCGCGGAAAGCGCGCGGGCTCTCCTCAGGGCAAGCCCGTGCGCGAGTCGCAGTCGGAGATGGTCGAGGTGGTGCTGCCGCACCACTCCAACCCGCTGGGCAACATCCTGGGCGGGCGGGTGATGCACCTGATTGACATCGCCGCGGCGCTGGCTGCGCACCGCCACAGCAACAGCTACGCCGCCACCGCGGCGGTCGACCACCTCGAGTTCCGCGGCCCCATCCGGATCGGCGAGCTCATTGTGCTCAAGTCCTCGGTCAACCGCGCCTTCAACACTTCGATGGAGGTCGGCGTCAAAGTCTTCGCCGAAAACATCCTCACCGGAAAGCGCCGCCACACCAGCTCGGCCTACGTGACCTTCGTGGGGGTGGACAGGAAAGGCCGCCCGCGGCCCGCGCCGCCGGTGATTCCCCAAACGCGGGAAGAGGTCCGCCGCTACAACGAAGCCGGCCTGCGGCGCCAGGGGCGGCTCGCCCGCCGCTTCAAGAAAACCGTGGAATAACGGCACGCCGGAAAAACCTTTTTCTGGACATCACCGGTGAGTTGTTGTAGAGTCCCACCAGAAAATCGTCGGTTGGTCGCACACTGAGGGAACGGCCCTGGAGGGAGGCCGCAGTTTCCGCTTTCCCTTTTGGCCCCCGGTCCATCCCGGGTTTCTTCACGTTCGGGGGCGTTTCCGACAAGATCATGCGCGTCGAGTCGCTGTTGACGATCCTGCGAAGGATGTTGCAGGCCGGCCTGTGGCTGGCAGCAGTGGTCTTCTTTGCTCTTTTCATCGTCGGGCTGGCGAATTCCTCTACCCTCAACTCCTTCTGGGTGGTGGCGCAGTTGAGGTCGCTGGGGAATCCGACCGTGCGCCTGGTAGGAACGACTCTGGGGATCGCGGCCGGCACGGTGCTGGCCAAGTTCATTCCTCTCGTTCTGTCGGCTGCGACGGTAGGCCTGCTGGTGCTGATTGATTTCATATTGGCCAAGGTTTCCGTGTCTCTCACCCTGGCCGCGGCACGGAGGAGGATTGCGGCGGCGCAGGCGGCTGCTCCCCGTCCGGCGGCTGCGGAGCAGCCGCGACAGGCGCCACGGCCAAGCGCGGAGAAACGGGAGAAGCCTAGACCGGAGGCGAGGTCGACCCCGAGACCTGAGCCGGGGCCGAAGCCCAGGGTTGCACCCGCGCCCACGCCAGAGCCACCACGCATACCGCCACGGCCCGCCGAAGCGCCTGCCGATGAGGTCACCCGGCTGCTGGACACCGCGCCGCCGGCTCCGGATGAGGTCACCCGCTTGATGGAGGCCCCGGCCGCAGGCGGCGGCTCCGTGAGAGTTGAGGAGGTTGCCGTCGGCACTCCCAAGAAGGTGGGCCGCTACGAGATTCTGCAAGAGTTGGGGCGAGGCGCGATGGGGGTGGTCTACAAGGGCCGCGACCCGCTGCTGCAGCGTACGGTCGCCATCAAGGAAATCCTGACTGCCAGTCTTTCCGGGGACGACCTGGCGCGCTACAAGCAGCGGTTCTTTCGGGAGGCCGAGGTGGCGGCGCGGATGAACCACCCCGACATCGTCACCATTTATGACGTCGGGGAGGATCAGGCCAACGGCCAGCCGTACCTGGTAATGGAGTTCGTGGAAGGCCAGACGCTGGAGGCGATGATGGAAGACGCCTCGGGCCCGCTTCCTCTCGAAACCTCCCTTGAGATCGGGCTCAAGGTGGCCCGGGCCCTGGAGTACGCTCACCGAAAAGGAGTCGTCCATCGGGACATCAAGCCGGCCAACATCATGGTCCTTCCCGACGGAGAGATAGAGATCATGGATCTGGGAATTGCCCGGCTGGAAGGAAGCCAGATGACCCGGACCGGGCAGCTCATGGGCACGCCAGCCTACATGTCGCCCGAACAGTTCACGGGCGCGACTGTGGACGGGCGCGCCGACCTGTTCTCCCTGGGGATTGTGCTTTACCAGTTGCTCACCGGGAGGCTGCCCTTCCTGGGGGAAACGGTTACAGAAATCATCGTGAAGATCGTCCAAAACATACCCCCTCCGCCGCGCGAACTGAACAGCAGCTTGCCGCCGGGTGTCGACGCCCTCCTCTACAAGTGCCTCGCAAAAACCCCGGATGAGCGCTTTCAAAGTGCTGGGGAGGTAGCTGCTGCCTTGGAGGCGTTGAAGGAGAGCCGGAGCGAGTCCAACCCGTAGCTTTTGGTTTCCTGCCGCAGGAATGGAAACACATGCCGGGCCGAGCCGCTACCGCCAACCTTTACTGTTGAAGTCGCCGCGGCGCACGCGTACCATGGCGCTCAAGGAAGGTGCCTATGCGGGCGAAAACCCTCAGATGGTTGGGAACAGTCGTGTTCGTTGCTGTAGGAACCAGTTGGGCGCTTGCTCAGCAGAGTCCGCCGCCATCGCCTCCACCGGCCAAGGAAGATTCCGTCGCCGAGGCGGCGCGCAAAGCCCGGGCCGCAAGAGCCAAATCCAAGACCCGCAAGGTCTATACCGAGGACGACCTGCCGGGCCTGAAGAAGGGCACCGTGTCGGTCGTCGGGGAGGAGCCTCCGGCGGCCGCTGCCGGGGCGGAGGAGTCCGTCGCTCCAGCGGAAGGCGGCCTGGCGCCGCTGCTCGGAGGACCCGGAGCCCCCGCATCGCCCGCGTCTCCGGGATCGCCCACTGTCCCCGACGAAGCCTACTGGCGCGAGCGCGCGGGCAAGCTGCGGAGCGAGGTCGCCGACGTCGACCGGCAAATCGAGACGCTGAGGGAGGAGATCCGAAAAGGCGGCGGCGCCGGCTTCGACCCCCAGAGCGGCCTGGGCCAGAACGTCATCTACTACACCGACCGCAACAGCCGGCTGCAGCGCCTGCAGCAGCGCCGCGACGAGCTGCAGAAGCAGATGGACTCCTTGCTGGATGAGGCGCGCAAGGCCGGCGTCCCTCCCGGCTGGCTCCGCTAGAGAAATCCCACAAGAAATGGCGGGGACGACCCGCCTTCGCCTAGGCTTCGGCGGGCGGGGCTCGCCTGGGCCAAGGGCTGGTGGGGTGAAGGGAAGTAAACGGGCGACAAAAGGAATGGCGGGGACGACGGGACTCGAACCCGCGACCTCTGCCGTGACAGGGCAGCGTTCTAACCAGCTGAACTACGTCCCCGCGACAAACCGCCTCGGCCCACTGGACCGAGCGACCTTCCCGCCAGGCGGGACGTTCTAACCAGCTGAACTACGTCCCCGGTTCTGGAAGCTCGATGCTGGAGGCTAGAAGCTGAACGGAACCGGCTCCTCCTCCAGCATCCAGTCTCTAGCTTCCAGCCTCTAGAAACCTGGGCGGTGTCCGGTTCGAACGGACGACCTTCCCGGTGTAAGCGGGATGCTCTACCACTGAGCTAACCGCCCGTTCTGAAGGATTCTAACACGCGCGCCGCAGACCGGCAATTCGCCCTCCGGCTGACCGCGCGTCCAGCCTTCAGCTTCTAGGAAAAGCTGGCGAGGGCGGCCTGCTCGTCGGTGTGGGTCTCGAGCAGCTGGTCGAGCTTGGTCCACCCGAGCGCGATGCGGACATGCCCGGTGGGGTTGAGGAGCTTCAAAGCGCCGCCCAGGCGGGCGACCGACGTAAAGCAAGCGGCCAGCGCGCCGATGCCGGTGCTGTCGATGGCGGTGACCTTCTCCAGGTTGATGACGAACTTGCGGCGGTTGTCGGCCAGCAGCCGGCTCACCTGGTCGCGCAGCGCCTGCGAGGCGTAGTGCACCAACTTGCCCTCGAGGTCGAGGATGGCGACGCCGTTCGCCTCCCGCACTTTGCCCTGGAAGTCGGATTTCATGGTTAGCTGAGCTGCTATCTTGCCTCCTACCCGCGCAGAATGCAATAGGATTCCGGCGCACGGCAGTACCCCCGGCGCACAAAGAGTTTGACTCTCACCGGCATTCTTGCTAGGCTCGCACGAAATGCCGGAGCCCCTCCAGCCCGGGCCGCTCAAGCTGCTCTCGAACTTGGTGCAGAAGATGGTGCTGCAAAACTCGAAGTTCTCAGGCGTGGAGTGTCGCGTGCTCCCTCCCGTGATGCGGGGACAGCCGTACGTCATCCAGGTATCAATGGGCCGCGTGATGCGGCAAGTGATCGTAGACCCGCTCGCGATCCGCCGGATGGAAGTGTCGGGGCAGGCGGAAGCGGCCGTGGTGCGCGAGCTGCAGAACTCGCTTCAGAACGTCATGCGCCTGTCCCAGCGCGGCCATTGAGCGGGTCGGCTCAGCGGCGTCGACTCAAACCAGCGTAAAGCCGCCGTCCACGACAAGGATCTGGCCGGTGATGAACTCGGCGCTCGAGCACAGGAACAACACCGCCTGCGCAATATCCTCCGGAGTCCCAGTCCGCCCCAGCGGCGTCTTGCGGATGTAGGAATGGTTGGGCTCCTCGCCTGGAAACTGGATCGCGCCGGGCGCCACCGCGTTCACCCGCACTTCCGGCGCCAGCGCTCGCGCCAGCGTGCGCGTCAGCATGATGACTCCCGCTTTCGACACGCAGTAGGGGATGTAGCGCGGCCACGCCTTCAGCCCGCCCACCGAGGCCAGGTTGACGACGGCGCCGCGCCCGCGCGCCTTCATCTGCGGCGCCAGCGCCTGCGCCAGGAAGAACTGCGCCTTCAGGTTGACGTCGAGGAAGCGGTCGAAGTCCGCCTCGGTGATTTTGTCCCAGTCGTGCGGCTCCCAGATGCCCGCGTTGTTCACCAGGATGTCCACGCGGCCGAAGGGCTTCAGCGCCTCCGCCGCCACCCGCTGCGTTTCCGCCACTTGGCTGATGTCCCCTTGAACCAGGAACGCTTCCACGCCCAGCTTCTCGATGTCGCGCCGGGTCGCCTCGGCGTCGGCCTTGGAGTGGTTGTAATGCACAGCGACGCGCGCGCCGGCGCCGGCCAGCGCCAGCGCAATCGCGCGGCCGATGCGTTTCGCGCCGCCAGTGACCAGCGCGACTTGTCCCTCCAAGGCCTTCTCAGTCATCCAGTCTCACCTCTGGCAAACTCACCGCGGGGATGATAAAGATAGCGCGATGGAGCTCACATTGTACACGCGGGCGCGGTGCCACTTGTGCGAGGAAGCCAAGGCCGCGCTGGTCCCCGTGCTGATGGAGTTCGGCGTCGCGCTCAAAGAAATCGACGTGGACACCGACCCGGCGCTGGCCGCCCGATTCGGCGAGCAGGTCCCGGTGCTGATGCTGGACGACCGCAAGCTGGCCAAGTACCGGATTGATGCCCCGCAGATCCGCCGCGCCCTGGAGCTGCTGAAAAAGGCGGGCCTGACACCTCGATGAACGGTGCACGAAGCACGAGGCTCGATCTCCTGGCCATCATGGCGCATCCCGACGACGCCGAGCTGGCCTGCGGGGGCACGCTGGCCGGCGCCGTGCGCCGCGGCCACCGCGTCGGTGTGCTTGACCTCACCGAAGGCGAGATGGGCACGCGCGGCACGCCGAAGACCCGCGCCCGCGAGGCCCGCGCCGCCACCCGCGCCCTCGGCCTCCACCACCGCGAGAACCTGGGCCTGCCTGACTCGGCGCTGGAGCCCACCCGCGCCACCATCCTCACCGTGGCCGCGTGCGTGCGCGCTCTGCGCCCCCGCGTCGTCATTCTGCCCTACTGGGAGGGCCGCCACCCCGACCACGTAGCCGCCAGCCACATTGGCTACCGCGCTTGCTACCTGGCCGGCCTGGCGAAGCTTGACCTTGACGCGCCCCCGCACCGCCCGCGCAAGATTCTCTACTCGCTGCTCTTCGATGTCGGCAAGCAGGCCGCGCCCGGCTTCATCGTCGACATCACGCGCGACTACAAGCGCCGCGCCCGCGCCATCGCTTGCTTCCGCTCTCAGTTCGACGCCCCGCGGATGCAGCGCGGCGTCCACATCCCGTTGACCGGCCTCGAAGAGCGGCTGGAGGCCATCTGCCGCTACTACGGCTCGCTGGTCGGTGTGCGCTACGGCGAGCCCTTCCTCACCCGCGAGCTTCTGCCGGTCGAGGACGTCCTCAACCTCCCCGGCCGCTCCCTCTGACCTCGGTGCTATTGAAATCCCTCAACCGCGGCGCTACGATGAGTTGGTCGCGCCCGCGATGAAAAGCTGCCCGGTCTGCAAGGTCATCTACCCCGACGACTTCAGCGTCTGCCCCAAGGACAGCGCCCCGCTGGCCCGCACCACGGAGTTCGGCGATGGCGCGATCGTCCGCGGCAAGTATGAAATCCTGGCCAAGCTGGGCGCCGGGGGGATGGGCGCGGTCTACAAGGCCCGCCACCTGCACTTCAACGAAATCTGCGCCCTCAAGGTGGTCAAATCGCACCTAGTGGAGGAGTCGGAGTTCCTGCAGCGCTTCCGCTCCGAGGCGCTGGTGATGCGCCGCCTCAACCACCCCAACGCCGTCCAGGTGCGCGACTTCGATGAGACCGATGACGGCCGGCCCTTCATGGTCATGGAGTACATCGAGGGCCGCAGCCTCGACGAGGTGATGACGCTGGAGGCCCCGCTCGAGCCCGCCCGCGCCGCCCGCATCGCCGCCCAGGTCTGCAGCGCCCTGGGCGCCGCGCACCAGCTCGGCATCATCCACCGCGACATCAAGCCCTCCAACGTTCTCTTGGTCGCTACCGACGAGGGCGAGCAGGCCAAGGTGCTCGACTTCGGCATCGCCAAGGTCAAGGAGGCCAGCTCGACCCTCCACAAAGCCTCCCTCACCGGCACCGGCTTCGTCGTCGGCACCCCCGAATACATGTCGCCCGAGCAGGCCATGGGCACGCGGGGCGACCAGCTCGACGGCCGCACCGACCTCTACTCGCTGGGCATCGTGCTCTACGAAATGCTCACCGGCCGGCTGCCCTTCGCCGGCAACACGCCGGTGATGATGCTGGTCGCGCACGTGCAGACCCAGCCGCCCAGCCCGCTTACCTTGCGCGCCGACCTGCCCCCGGAGCTGGCCCGGCTGGTGATGCGGGCGCTGGAAAAGAACCCCGACCACCGTTTCGCCTCAGCGGAGGAGATGCGCGAGGAGCTGGAGGCAATTGCCCAAGGGTTGGAGCCGACCCGCCCGCCCACGACCGCCACCGGCCAGCGGCCGGTGACGCGCTCTGCCGCCTTGTCGATGACGCCGGCGGCGTCGCGGCAAGCCCCGCGAACACCACCGCCTCCGCCCCAGGCGGCACCTGCTCCCCCGAAGGTCGCCCCGCCTCCACGCGAAATCTTCCGCCAGCCTGAGCCCGAGCATCCGTCGCCGCTGAAGTACGCCGCCCTGGGCGCGGCGATTGTCCTGGCGGCGGTCATCGGCTTCCTGGTGGTCACGGGGCGCCTGGGGTTCATCTCTCCATCGCCTACGGACGAAAGCGCCCAGCCCCAGCAGCCGGCGCCAGCGGCGTCGCAGCCACCCGCCGCGGTCGAGCCCAAGCCCGCCGAGCCATCAGCGGCAGAATCCGCGGAGAGCGACAAAGAGGCGAGCGTGCGCGCGCTGCTGCGCGAAGCCCGGGCCGCCTTCGAGCGCGGCGACCGGGTCACGGCGCGCCGCTTGCTCGAGGAAGCCCAATCGCGCGCGCCCGACAGTCCCGATGTCCGTGAAGCCCGCCGCAACATGCGCCGCCTCTTCGCTGAGGAGCGCCCGCAGGTCCCCGCGAAACCCAAGCCGCCGCCGGTGGACACGGCGAAGCTGAATCAACTGCTGCTCCAGGGAAAGCAGGCCATGGACCGCGGCGACTACGACGCCGCCATCAGTGCCTTCGAGGCCGCCACCCTGGTTGACCCCGCCAGCGAGCTGGCCCAGGCCGGTCTGGCACGCGCCCGCAAGGCCAAAGCCGCCGAAGAAGAGCTCCTCCGCAAACCCCGCTAGCCTTTTCTACCTCCGCCCAGCTCGTGGAAAAACACCGCGCTGTCATTCCGAAACCCGTCCGCTCTTGCGGACGGGCTGAGGAATCTGCTTGTTCTTGTAAATCTCTTGAAAAACAGCAGATTCCTCCGCTCCTCCCGGCACGCCGGGACGAGCGTCGGAATGACATTGGCGAGTTTCTCAACAGCCTTGTAATGGATTACTTCTTGGCTTTGGTGATGGCGAGGAGGAGCGCGTCGGTGGCGCCGGCGTCGCGCAGTTTTTTTTCGTTTTCTTCGGTCAGGTCGAAGCCGGCGCCGCGCTCCTTGACGATGGTTTCGACGCGCGCCGGCGTCACCCCCGCCTGCAGCAGCTTCACCACTTCTTCCACCGTGAGCCCCACGGGCTTGGGCGGCTCGGGCGGTGGCGCTTCCACCCGGCGCACCCGCACCGTGCTCTTCGCTTCCAGCCGCTCGGTGTTGGTGACCACCACTTCGATCTCGTTCTCGCCCAGCTCCAGCGGGTAGTCTTCCACCCAGAACTCCATCGCCATCTCGCTGCGCGGCTGCATGGCGGCCAGCTTGTTGCCCACGCGCACCAGCGCGATGCCCTTGGTGTCCATGGCCACGCCGCGCACGGTGAGCGCTTCGGCGTTGGTCTCGGCCGGCGCGCCGCCGGAAGCCTCGGGCTCGAGGATAATCACGTCGGGCGGCTTGGGGGGCTCGGGGGGCGGCGGAGGCGGCGCGGGTTTGGGCAGGTTGGCGCGGCCCCGCTCCAGCGCCAGGGGGAAGTTGGTCAGCGCCTCCATCAGCGGCTGCGGGCTGGTGTAGTTGGTGTCAATACTGGGCAGGAGCAGAACCATCTGCGGCTGGCCTTTGTCGAGCGGGTAGAGCAGGACGTGGTACTTCTTGCGGTTGACGACGATCTCGAGACCCACGCTCCAGGGCTTGGCGCCGGTCACCTGCTCGCGGGGCAGGTCGAAGCTGTGGGCGGCATAGGGCCCGCCGACGTTGAACTGCACCCGCGAGGCGGTGATGTAGACGTCGCCGTAGCAGTAGTCCACCATCAGCAATTGTTTGTGCTCGTGGCCCATCCGGAACTTCAGTATGGGCGCTTCGCTCCACGGGTTGATGACTTCGACGATGCCGGGGAGGTAGGGTGTGGCGGCGCTGGCAGGCGGCGGGGCCTGGCCTCGCTGCTGCGCAGGGAGCGAAAAAGGAAAGCCCGCGATGAACCCGCCCACCACCAGCACCCGGAGGAACCGCTTCGTCATCGGCGACAGGTATCCTTCGCGCCCCTCCTGCAGACTACTCTGCCTGCCCGCTGCGGGTCAACTCGCGCGCAGCTCGCGGACGCGGTGCCAGATGAACCACGCCGCTGCCGCCAGCAGCACCAGCCCGATGGCGATATCAAACTTCTCGAACCAGGGGTGAATGGTTTCCTGCCAGTGCTCGCCGAACTTCAGTCCCAGCCAGGCCAGCCCGAGACACCAGGGAAAAGAGCCGAGGAAGGTATACACGTTGAAGCGCAGGAAGTTCATCCGGGAAATGCCGGCGGGCAGGGCGATGAAGGTGCGGATGACCGGCAGCAGGCGGGCGAAGAAGACGGTGGCCTCGCCGTAGCGCGCGAACCAGCGGTCGGCCCACTCGAGGTCGCGCGTGGTGATGAGCAGGTAGCGGCCATAGCGCTCGAGAAACGGCCGCCCGCCCCAGACGCCGACGTAGTAGGCCACGATGGAGCCGAGGTTGCAGCCAATCGCTCCCGCCAGCGCCACGCCCCACAGATTGAAGCGGCCCTGGCCCACCAGGTAACCCGAGAACGGCATGATGATTTCCGAGGGCAGGGGAATGCAGGCCGACTCGATGGCCATGAGAAGCACAATGCCCAGGTAGCCGGCGGCGGAAATGACGCTCAGGATGAACTGGCTGACCAGGCTGAGCAGCCGCGTGACCATCTAGTACCGTTCCAACTTGCCTGACTGCAGGGGCATTTGGCCAAGAGCGGCCGAAACCGGCCGTGGGTCGATCAGGGGGTCTGCCTCATGGAGTTGGAACGGCACAGGCGGGGCCCGTCTTACTGCTCCTCCTGGGTAAAGGTGTAGCCGGGCAGGCTGACCCCCTCGGCGGTCTTCTGCACCTTGACCCGCACCGTCCCCGCGGTCTCGTCGCCGATCTTCCGCATGACGGCGAAGGAGGAAAACACCTCCTGGTAGACCTTGGTCACCAGGTAGTTCTCGCCGCTCGAGTTGTTGCGCCAGACTTGGCCTAGGAGAATGCTGCGCGGCACGGTTCCTCCGGTGCGGCTCGCGGTTGGCACTTTAGAACGGAGCCCCACCGGCGTCAAGCCATAGAGAAGGCCCTCCGGCCGGTGCCTGCCTCCAAAACAGCAAGAAACCGTTGGCGGCCTGCCGCCATCCAAGCTAGTGGCGGAAGTTGGATTGCAGGCGGAGGAGTGTTAGGATAGGACTATCAAGGAGACACCATGCGAGACCTTTCCCGGTCGGCCCTGGCTTTGGCCCTCAGCCTTTTGCTAGTGGCGCCCCCGGCGGTTCTGGCCGCCGACAAGAAGAAGGACAAGGAAGACGTCAGCAAGATCGGCGAGCGCGACGTCGGCAAGGGCATCAACCTGTGGTCGCTGGAGAAGGAAGTGGCGCTGGGCAAGCAGTTGGCGCAGCAGATTGAGCAGTCGGCGCGGCTGGTGGACGACCCGGTGGTGAACGAGTACGTCAACCGCGTGGCGCAGAACCTGGTGCGCAACTCCGACGCCCGCGTCCCCTTCACGGTCAAGGTCATCGACTCGGAAGAGATCAACGCCTTCGCCCTGCCGGGCGGCTTCTTCTTCGTCAACTCCGGGCTGGTGATGGCGGCCGACGAAGAGGCGGAGCTGGCCGGGGTGATGGCGCACGAGATCGCCCACGTCACCGCCCGCCACGCCACCAAGCAGGCCACCAAAGGGCAGATTGCGCAGTGGGCCTTGATTCCCGCCATCATCTTCCTGCCCGGCGGCTGGGCCGGCTATGGAATCTACCAGGGCTTGAACTTCGGTCTGCCCATCGCCTTCCTCAAGTTCACCCGCGACGCCGAGCGCGAAGCCGACTTCCTCGGCCTGCAGTACATGTACAAGGCCGGCTACGACCCCACCGCCTTCATCACCTTCTTCGAGAAGATCCGCGAGAAGGAGCGCAAGCAGCCGGGCTCGGTGCCCAAGGTCTTCTCCTCGCACCCGCCCACCGGCGAGCGCGTGCAGAAAGCCCAGAACGTCATCGCGCAGCTCCTGCCCGAGCAGCCCGAGTACGTGGTCACCAGCTCCGAGTTCGACCAGGTGAAGGCCCGCCTGACCACGTTGATGGCCGGGCGTAAGATTGAAGACCAGAAGGACGGCCGGCCCACCCTCCGTGGCCGCGAGAAGACCGAGCAGGAAAAGAAGGAAGAGGAAGAGAAGCCCCCCGTCCTCAAGCGCCGCGACTAACCGCGTTCCAAGCGCAGTCGAGTCCCTCTTCCCACACTGTCATCCCGAGTCCCGCCCTTCCTGCGGAAGGGCGGGACGAGGGATCCGCTTTTCAAGAACCGAACAACATAAGCAGATTCCTCGCAATCCCCGCGCACACGCGGGCATTGCTCGCAATGACAGGGCGAGGAGAGTAGAGGGGTTAGGCGTCGATGCCGAGGCGGCGCAACTCTTCGGTGTAGTACTTGCGGTAGAGCGTCTCCCACTCGACGCTGCCTTCGGGGATGGGGCGTTTCTGGGAGAGAATCTTCTGCTTGGCGGCGGCTTCCATCTGCTCTTCTTCCCGCAGCAGGTCCTGGACGATCTTGACGATCTCCAGCCGCACGGTGTTGCGGTCCTCAACGAACTCCACGTCCTCGAACCCCGCCACCCGGTCCACAATCAGGTGCGACAGCCGCACGATTTTTTCCCGGCTCAGCCGCATCAGAGGATCACCTTCTCGCGCCGCACCAGCTCCGACTTGATGCGCTTGAACATGTCCTGGTAGCTGACGCCGCTGCGGCGGATCTCGTCGGCGTACTGGTTCATGTACTCGCGCACCTTGTCGTTGATGCGATCTTCGATGGCCAGCTCGTCGAGCACGGCCTGGCAGATGGCTTCGCGGACGGGGTCGGGGTTGGAGGTTTCAATGACGCCGGAGGACAGCAGGCGCTGCACCATGGCGCGGGACAGGTACTCTACATACTCTTTCGACAGCCTCATACGCTCCCAGGCTCTCCCCGAAGAGGGCCAACAATAGCTCAGTCTAACGGGAGCGGCGCGCGGAGTCAAGCCGGGGCTTCCCGCGCCCGAGCTTGCAGCCCCGCAGCCGGTGTGCTAGAAGGAGGGCGAGCGCTCTCGAATGTTCCGCCGCCTCAAGCAGATTCTCATCGGCAGCCCGCTCGAAACCGCGTCCCTCCACGAGCAACGCCTGTCCAAGAAGGCCGCCCTGGCCGTCCTCGCCTCCGACAACCTCTCCTCCACCGCCTACGCCACCGAAGAAATCCTGCTGGCGCTCACCGCCGGGGTCGCCGCCGGCTTGCTCCTGCCGCTTTCCTACGCCATCCCCATCGGGGTGGCGATTGGGATTCTCACCCTCATCGTGGTCATCTCCTACGGTCAGACCATGTACGCCTACCCCACGGGGGGCGGCGCCTATACGGTGGCCAAGGAGAACCTGGGGGTCACCTCGGCGTTGATTGCGGGCTCTTCCTTGCTGATTGACTACGTGCTCACGGTGGCGGTCAGCGTCGCCGCCGGCATCGCGGCGTTGACCTCCGCGCTTCCTGAGCTCTATGACCATCGGGTCGGCCTGTGCCTGGCTGCCGTGGGGATCGTCCTGGTGGCGAACCTGCGGGGTGTGCGGGAGTCGGCGGTCGTGTTTGCGGGCCCCGTTTACCTCTTCATCCTCTGCGCCTACCTGCTGGTTCTCGGCGGCTTGGTGCGCTACTTCCTGGGCACGGCCGCCGCTGCCCCGGCGGCTTCCGCGCCGGCACCGGACCCAGTCTGGACCACCGCCGCGGTCTTCCTTATCCTGCGCGCCTTCGCGTCGGGCTGCGCCGCGCTGACCGGAATCGAGGCCGTCGCCACCGGGGTCAAAGTCTTCCGCCCGCCGGTGTCGCGCAACGCCGCCGTCACCCTCTACTTCCTGGCCGCCATGCTGGGCACGCTGTTTCTGGGCATCACAGTGCTGGCCTACCTCTACGGCGTGACGCCGCGCGAGGGCGAGACGGTGGTCTCCCAGCTCGGCCGGCTGGTTTTCGGCACCGGGCCCGTGTACTACACCATCCAGGCCGCCACCATGGCCATCCTCATCCTGGCCGCCAACACCAGCTACACCGGCTTCCCGCGCCTGGCCTCCGTCATGGCCACCGACCGCTTCCTCCCACGCCAGCTGGCCAGCCTGGGCGACCGCCTCGTCTTCTCCAACGGGATCCTGCTGCTCAGCCTGCTGGCCGGAGCGCTGCTGGTTGTCTTCGACGCCGACGTACACCGCTTGATTCCGCTCTACATGGTGGGCGTGTTCACGGCGTTTACACTCTCGCAGGCGGGGATGGTGGTTCACTGGCGCAAGACGCCCGGACCCGGCAAGGCCTGGCGCATCGGCGTCAATGCCTTCGGGGCGTTGACGACTTTGCTGGTGTTGCTGGTGGTGGCGGTGGTCAAGTTCCTGGACGGCGCCTGGCTTATTCTTCTGGCGATTCCCTTGCTCGTCCTCGCCTGCCGCCGCGTGCGGGACCACTACTACGTGGTGGGCCGCGAGTTGTCTCTGGCCGACTATGAGAAGCCCGAAGAGCTGCGCCACACGGCCGTCGTCCCCGTCCCGGCCAGTCCCAACAAGATGGTTCTGGCCGCCATTGAGTACGCCCGCTCCATCTCCAAGGACGTGGTGGCCGTCCACATCAACCGCGACGGAGACGACCGCGAGGCGCTCCAGCAGCAGTGGCACTCCTGGTCGCCCGACGTTCCCCTGGTGGTGCTCGATTCGCCCTACCGCGCCATCCGGCGGCCTTTGATGCGGTTCATTGACGAAATCCACCACTGGCGCGACGAGGACGTCGTTACCGTCGTCATCCCCGAGTTCGTTACCAGCCGCTGGTGGCACCACTTGCTCCACAACCAGACCACGGCCTTCCTCAAGCTGGCCTTGCTCTTCAAGCCCCACGTCGTCGTCACCAGCGTCCCCCACCACTTGCGGCGGTAGGCTCTCGACAGCACCGACCCGAGAGAGCTTCACCCCAGAGCCTCCAGGCTCCTGCCTGGGGGAAGAAGCGGCACCCGGAGGCTGGAGCCTCCGGGCACGGGGAGAGGGCGCAAGCTGGTGGGAACTGATTCAACATCCTGCTAGAATCCCAACGCTGGTTGAGATTGGCCGACTATGGAACTGACTGCCGAGCGCAAGCGCAGCATCCGCCAGCGGCTGGAGCCGTTGCTGGCCGGACTCGACCCCGACCTGAAGTTCATCGAAGTCATCCTCGACTCGGAGCGGCGCAACCTGGGCGTGGTGGTGCAGAAGGACGACCAGCCCGCCGTCCTGCGCTTCGATTTCGTCCGCTACGTCTCCATGCCCGAAGCCGAGCTGCGCTCCAGCCTCGAAGAGCAGCTCCGCAGCCGCAAGCTGCTCGGCAATTCCACGGGCTGAATTGCGGGTTGCTTTTCGGCTGAGGCGCGGACTAGGATTCTCCCTATCCAGTACGGATACTTGGAGGGCTTCATGAAGCGCAGGATTCTTCCTCTCATTGGCTTCGCCATGCTTGCGACGCTGGCGGCCTGCCGGAGCGAGCCGCCGGCGCCGCCGCCGGTGGAGTGGCCGCAAATCAAGAGCTACGATCCGATGGCCATTCCCGCCGACAACCCCATGACGCCGGCCAAGGTCGAGCTGGGCAAGCAGCTCTACTACGACCAGCGGCTGAGCGGGGACGGCTCGCGCGCCTGCTACTCCTGCCACTTGGCGGAGAAGGGCTTGACCGACGGGCTGGCCAAGGCCATCGGCGCTTACGGCGTCGAGATTCCTCGCTCCGCCCCCACCCTGTGGAACATCGGCTACCACAAGGAGTTCTACTGGGACGGCCGCAGCGCGACGCTGGAAGCCCAGGCCAAGGCCGCCTGGGCGGGCGGCAACATGGGCGCCACCGGAAAAGACGGCAAGCCGAGCCCGGACGGCATCTGCGCCCAGCTCGACCAAATTGAAGGCTACCGCCGGCAATTCCAGGAGGTCTTCGGCGCAGGCTGCACACCGGACAACGCCGCCAAGGCGCTGGCCGCCTTCATGCGCACCATCGTCGCCAACCACGCCAACTCCGCCTGGGTGCGCTTCCGCGAGGGCGACACCAACGCCTTGAGTGAACCGGCCCGGCGCGGCTGGCAGGTCTTCAGCGAAGTCGCCAAGTGCACCAACTGCCACGACGGCGTGCTGCTCACCGATTTGCAGTTCCACACCACCGGCATCGGCTGGGACGTGAAGAAGAAGGAGTTCGCCGACGTGGGCCGCTTCAAGGTGGCGAACGACGAGAAGCAGAAGGGCGCTTTCAAGACCCCAACGCTGCTCGACATCGCCGAGTCGGCGCCTTACTTCCACGACGGCAGCGTCGCCACGCTCGAAGAAGCCGTCGACCTCATGCTGGCCGGCGGCATCAAGAATCCCGTTGGCGACGCCAACCTCGAGCCGCGCCAACTGACCGCCGAGCAGAAGGCCGACCTGCTCGCCTTCCTGCGCGCGCTTAACGCCGACTACCGCATCACGCCGCCGCCGCTTCCGCAGTAGGTGAGTGGATGGGACGCTGGACTGGACAGGCGGTCACGCTGCAGCTGGGCTGCAACTGGACCTACAAGCTGACGCTGGAGGAGCAAACCGACAGCGGGCCCAAGCCCCAGCTCATCCTCGGCCGGGAGATGTTCCCGACCGAGGAAGAAGCGCGCGCCGCCGGCGAGAAGCAGCTTCAAGAAGAGCTGGCGCGGCGGTCGGCCTGAGATGGCGGAGCTGGCGGAAAAGAACTGCGTGCCCTGCCGCGGCGGCGTGCCGGCGCTCAAGGGTGCGGAGCTGGTGGCGGTGTCGGCTCAACTGCCCGGCTGGCAGGTCGTCGACGAGCACCACGTCACTCGCAGCTTCAAGTTCAAGAACTTCCGCACAGCGCTCGAGTTCGTCAACCGGGTCGGCGAGCTGGCCGAGCAACAGGGCCATCACCCCGACCTATTCCTCGCCTGGGGCCGCGTCGACGTCACCACCTGGACCCACAAGATCAACGGCCTTACGGAGAGCGACTTCATCCTCGCCGCCAAGATCGACCGGCTCTACCAGCCGAGCGCCTAACCGTAACCACCCTCGTTCAGCCCCGTGGCTCCTGCCACGGGGGGACCCAGCGGCAGGAGCCGCTGGGCTGAACTTTTGTGTGTTTGCCGTGGGGTTTAGCGGCGGCAGGCGAAAACAAACGCCGGCGGCACGTTGAGCCAGACGAACCTGCGCTCAATGGCGCGGAAGTACAGCTTCAGCAGGTCCACCGCGTCGAAGCGCCGCAAGCGCCCGTCTTCAATCTGATACCACGGCAGCAATCCGTGCACGTAGTGGAACTGGGTGAAGACGGTCTGCTCGGTGAAGAGAGACGTCAAGCCGTCCATGATGGCGTGGCGCTTCTTGAAGCTCATGTAGGTGATGCCGAGGGAGGAAATGGCCGCATCCACCTGCTCGACGCCGCGGCGGCGCAGCTCCTCGCCCACGGTGGCGGCGCTGGCGTCGATGAGCACTAGCCGGGGGTCGCCGAACTTCTGCCGGAGGAACTTCTGGAAGCGCGGTTGAATCTCGAAGGCGAACAGCGTGGCGTCGCGGGGGAGCTGGGCCAGCAGGGCCTGCGTCATCACGCCGGTGCCCGCGCCCAGCTCGACGGCCACCCGCGTGCGGGCCAGCGGCAGCGGCGCCACCATCGCCTGCGCCAGATAGCGCGAGGAGGGCGCCACGGCCGCCGTGGTCACATAGTTCTCCAGCACCCCCAGCGTGAATTCCTTCAGGCTCAATCCGCCTCCCGACCTCAGGTCATCCCAAGAGAATATGCGAAGCGACGCCAAGAGGGAAACGGAAAAACCAGCCGGCCGGTTCCGTCCTATTCCTTGGGCGTCTCTTCCGGCAGCAGCTCGATCTTGGCCTCGCGCACCCGGCGGCGGAAGTCCGCGACTTCGGTGTCAAAGAGCTGGTTGAAGTCCTTCAGCACCGCGTCGGCCGCCGCTTCCGCCTGGCGCAGGTAGGCGCGCTGCGCCTCCGTCGGGGTGTCCCACGACGAGCCCAGCGAGCGCAGGACGTAGCGCGCCTTGGAGAGCGCGTCGGCGTCGAGGACGATACCTTTCGTCCCCGGCGGCACCCAGAGCCGCTTTTCCATCTTGGTGAGAGCCTGCTGGAGGGCGCGCGCCGCCTTCAGCAGGTCCTTGTCGCCCTTGCCTTCCTTCTTGTCGCGCTGGCGTTCCTGCAGGCGCTTCGCGACCTGCTCGGTGTCGGCGCGCGTGTCGCGCAGCCGGTCGATCGCCTCCGCCAGCCGCTCCTGGAGCCGGCCGCCCTGCTCGATGGCCGCCCACTTGGCTTCCCGGTCGGCCCTGGGGATGGAGTAGCGCGGGTCGGCGGCGATTTCGAGCGTTCCCTTGGCTTCCTTGTCCTTGTACTTCACGGTGACGCTGTAGGTCCCGGGCAGGATTTCGAGGTAGCCCGGCTGGAAGAAAGAGGGCTGGTCGTCGTCGCGCCGCGGCTCCTTGAACTCGTCCCGCCGCAGGTTCCACACCGCGCGGTTCACGCCACGCACCGCCGGCCCCTTGAGCTTGCGGATGACCTTGCCGGAGGCGTCGCTGATGTGGATGTCCACCTGCGGCTTCTTCTCTTCTTTCTTTTCTTCCTCAGGAGTTTCGCCGGCCGCCCGTTGTTTCTCCCGCTGCGCCTGGCGCTCCTTTTCCTTGCGCTCGCGCTCCTTCTCCTCGTTGGGGAGCGGCAGGTCATCGAAGTTGAGCGAATAGGTAATCAGCGCGCCGTAGGGCCGGTTCTCGCCGCGGAACTCGCCCTGGCCGGGGAAGCGCGAGGCGCCCGTCTGCTTCACCATGTACTGCTGGGCCTCGGGAATCTCGAACAGATGGAGCGGCTCGGCCAGGGTGGCGGCGGTCAGCGCGCGCAGCGGGCGGATGTCGTCCAGCACGTAGGCGGCGCGCCCGTGGGTGGCGACGATGAGGTCGTGCTCGCGCGGGTGCACGGCCAGGTCCATGGCCGAGGCGGTGGGGAAGCCGTGCTTCCATTGGAACCAGCTCTTGCCGCCATCGAGGGTGACGAACAGCCCGAACTCGGTGCCGAGAAAGAGCAGGTCTTCCTTGACCGAGTCTTGCTCCACCACCAGCGCGTAGCCGCGAAGGTCTTTGGTCGCCAGGCTCGTCCATGTCTTGCCGTAGTCGGTGGTCTTGTAGACGTACGGCGTCCAGTTGGAGCGGCGATGGTCATCGAAGACAATGAAGGCCGTTCCGCCGCTGAACCTGGAGGGCTCAATGTGGGGAACCCAGGTGTTGGGTGGAACGCCCTTGATGTTCGCTTCCACGCTCGTCCAGGTCTGGCCGGCGTCGCGGGTGACGTGCACGCGGCCGTCGTCGCTCCCAACCCAGAGGACGCCGCGCTCGACCGCGCTGGGGGCGATGGTGATGATGGTGGTGAAGTTCTCGGCGCCGGTGACGTCCAGGGTCAGGCCGCCGCTCTCAAACTGCTTCTGCCATTCAGGGTTGTTGGAGGTCAGGTCCGGGCTGAGCAGCGTCCAGGAGTCACCGCGGTCGATGGACTTGTGGACGAACTGGCTGCCGTAGTAGATGGTGCCGGCGTCGAAGGGGTCGAGGGCCAGGGCCGCGTTCCAGTTGAAGCGCAGGAAGACGTCGTCGGGCGCGGGCGGACGGATGTCCTTGCGCTCGCCGGTGCGGATGTTCCAGCGTTGGAGGAAGCCGCGCTGGCTCATGGCGTAGCCGACCCAGGGCTCGCGCGGGTCGGTGGCGACGTCGAAGCCGTCCCCGAAGCCGACCTCCTCCCAGTGGTGGTTGCGGATGCCGCCGTTCTCCCACACGCTGCCGGGGCCCCACCAGGAGCCGTTGTCCTGCATCCCGCCCATCACGCGGTAGGGCCGGTCCATGTCGACATTGATGTGGTAGAACTGCGCCAGGGGCAGGTTGGCGACGAACTGCCAGGTCTCGCCGCGGTCGCGGCTGATGCCGACGCCGCCGTCGTTGCCGTCGAACAGGTGGCGGGGGTCGCGCGGGTTGATCCAGAAGGCGTGGTGGTCGGGGTGGAGCTTGGCGAAGGTGATGAGCGGGCGGAAGCTCTTGCCGCTGTCGTCGGAGACCTGGACGGTGGAGTGGAGGCTGTAGACGCGGTTGGGGCGCTCGGGGTCGACGCGGAGGTCGCAGTAGTAGAAGGCGCGCGGGGCGATGTTGGGCGACTCGTTGACCTTCGTCCAGGTGCGCCCGCCGTCCTCCGAGCGCAGCAGCGCGCTCTTCTCCGCCTCCACCAGCGCGTAGACGATCTGCGAGTCACCACGGAAGAAGGCCACGCCGATGCGCCCCAGCTCGCCCCTGGGCAGCCCGTCGTCTTCCGTCAGCCGCTGCCAGGTTTCACCGCCGTCCACGGTGACGTACATGCCCGAGCCCGGGCCGCCGGAGCGGAAGAACCACGGCCAGCGGCGGTGCTGCCACATGCCGGCAATGAGCTTCGAGGGGTTGGCGGGGTCCATGGCCAGGTCGCCGCAGCCGGTCTTCTCGTCGACGTAGAGAACTTTCTTCCACGTCACGCCGCCGTCCACGGTCTTGAAGACGCCGCGCTCTTCGTTCTCGCCCCAGAGCTTGCCCAGCGCGCAGACGTAGGCGGTGCTGGGGTAGGCCGGGTGGAGCAGGATGCGATAGATGCGCTCGGTTTCTTGCAGCCCCAGGTGCTTCCAGGTGCGCCCGGCGTCGAGCGACTTGTAGATGCCGTTGCCGACCGAGACGCTGTTGCGGGTGTTGCCTTCGCCGGTGCCGACCCAGACGATGTCGGGCGTGGCCTGGAAAATGGCGATGGCGCCGATGGCGTGCACGGGCTGGTCGTCGAAGATGGGGGTCCAGGTGAGCCCGCCGTTCTCCGACTTCCACACGCCGCCGGTGGCGGCGCCGACGTAGACGATGTTGGGGTCGGACTCCACGGCCACGATGTCGGCGATGCGGCCGCTCATGCCGGCGGGGCCGATGGAGCGCGCTTTCATCCCCGCGAGCAGCTCCGGGTCAATCTGCGCCGGCAGCGGCGCGGCCACGACGAGCAGCCACCCCAGCATCAGCGCGCAAGAAACGAATCGACGGCTCACGGCGTCCTCCTTGGTTCCGGGAATGGCGGGAATCCTGTCCCAGCCGCCCCCTGGTGTCAAGCTTTTCGGTTCCGACTCTTGTTGACTTGCGAGTCGCAGAGGCCTAGGATGGCGGCAACGGAACGGGCTCGGAGGAGTCGGGAACAGGCATGAGCCCTGAGCGACGTCGCAGCCAGCGGATCGAGCACACCCTCTCGGCCGAAATCATGTGGCACAGCGGCGAAGGCATTTACGTCCGCGAGACGGCGGAAACGGAGAACGTCAGCTCGCACGGGGCGCTGTTGCGGGTGAAGCCGGCCACCGCCGTTTCCCCAACCATCTCTCTGCGCACGGCCGGGGGCGGGCCGTGGCGACCGGCGCGAGTGAAGCGCTGCGACTCGCAGGCGCCCGACGGCTGGACCCGCGTGGCCGTGGACTTGGGCGAGCCCAGTGAAGCCTTCTGGGGTGTGTCTCTCACCTCCACCCTCTAATCCCTACGGCTGGACCGTCCAGGTGTACGAGGCCGGCGATTCATCCACATTTCCGGCGGCATCGCGGGCGCGGACGCGGAAGGTGTGGCTGCCGCGGGCGAGGCCGGAGACGGTGTGCGGGCTGTTGCAGAGAGCAAACTCGGCGCCGTCCAGGCTGCACTCGAACGACCGCGGCAGGTTGACGTTGTCCACCGAGCCGAAGACAAAGGTGGCACTGGTGCTACGGTCTTCTGCAGGAGGCCGCTGCTGGATCTCGGTTGCCGGCGGGATGGTATCCACGGACCAGAAGACGGAAGCGGGCGTGGGGTCGACGTTGCCGGCCGCATCCTTGGCGCGGACGCGGAAGAGGTGCCCCAGGGGCGCCAGGTCGGCATAGGTCTGGGGGCTGGCGCAGGGGGAGAAGACGATGGAGTCGAGGCTGCACTCGAAGGTCAGGCGCTCGGGGGGCGTGTCGTCGTCGGTGCCGCGGAAGGTGAAGGTCGCGGTCGCTTCGCGGGTGGAGCTGTTGTTGGCGGGCCCGGAGAGAATCACGGTGTCGGTGACCGTGCTCCACACCTCCCAGGCGTGGGCGGCGGGCGAGGGGTCGGCGTTGCCGGCCTGGTCAACCGCGCGCACCTCCAGGGTGTGCTTGCCCAGCGACAGTCCGGGGAAGTCGGCGCGGGCGGGGCAGGGGAGGTAGGCGCCGCCATCGAGCCGGCACTGGAACCGCAGCCGGCCGGCGGGGGTGAAGTTGTCGGTGCCGGTGAACTCGAAGGAAGCGGTGGTGGAGGTGGAGCTCGAGGGCGCGGAGGCGATGAGGGTCTCCGGCTCGGTGAAGTCGGTGCGGAGGATGTCGAGCTGCTGCTCGTTGGAAAGCCGCGACTCCTCGAGCGCGCCGTAGCCGCAGGCGATATAGAAGCGCACCCCGACGGCGTAGGAGCCCGGCGTCCCGGCTACCTCGTCCGGGATGACGGTGGTCACGCGAGTCAGGCTCTCGACCACGGCGGGCACGGCGGCGGTGACGCCCGTCGCGAGGTTGCGGAACTCGGCGCGCGGCGGGCAGCTGCTCGGGTTCACGAACGACGTGCCCAGGATGGCCAGGGTGACGCTGCGGTTGGTCTGCTCAAAGGAACGCGGCTCGAGCACGTCAATCCAGTGGCCGGTGCGGCTTCCTTCGCCGAGAGTCCTGGCCGGCGGGGTTGGGGTCTGCGCGGCGGCCTCCGGCAGCGCGCTCGACAGGCTCAAGAAGGCCACGGCAGCGGCAAGACAAAGGCGGGCGGCCAATCTGCCAGCGACCGGGTGAGCGAACTGTCCAAGCGGCGACACGGTTTAGCCGACCTCCCCACGCCAGCCTCCGGCTGGTATGGGCCGGGCGAAAATATCACGCTTGGCACTCCCCAGCAACCAAGAGAAGACATTTAGGCCCATTCCAGCGCCCGCGCCTTTGGGCCGCCCGGTCGTTGCCGCTGTGTTTTCATAGAGTTACGAGAGTTGGAACGAAACTTGCAACTCAAGCGCCGGAAGCTGCATCCATTGGGTTGCAGCGGAAAGGAAGGGAGGTGATCCCGCATGGCAGTGGCGACCCGAACAGCGAAGAACGGCAAGTACGCGCCCTTTGAGCGACTCCTGCGCGAGCGTCGCTCGGAGCTCCAGGAGCACCTGCGGGAGCACCGCCACGACGTGCAGGCCGAGCCGATGCCGGATGACGCCTATGGTGAGGCGGCCCGGCTCCAGCTCCAGGACCTGGCCATCGGCACCATGATGCGCGAGCGGCAGATGCTGGACGAGATCGAGGAAGCGCTGGGCCGGCTGAGCGAAGGCCAGTACGGCATCTGCGAGGACTGCGGCGACGAAATCCCCGAGCGGCGCCTGAAGGCGCTGCCCTGGGCGCGGCTGTGCGTGCGCTGCGCCGACCGCAGCCAGACCGTTCTCTCCAACTAACCCCGCACCCAAACGCCTCTCGCGGCTGTGTGCTTGCGTTCAGCCCCCAGGAGGCGTTTGGGTGCGGGGCCAAGCCCCTCCGGCCGCCCCCACGGCTTGGGGGGGCGTTTCTTTCTTGAGCGCTAGGTAGCGCAGGTTGCGAGTCCCGCTTTGCGGGACGAGCTACCTGCGGCTTGTTGGAAAGACCGCAGGTACCCCTCGACTCCGTCCCGCCCGTACGGGCGGGACTGCGCTCCGGAAACCTGCGCTACCCGAAGCGGGCGGGTTAGTAGGCGGCGAGGTGCTCGAGGCGGGCGACAACTTTGTCGGGGCTGAGCATGAAGTAGTCCTCGAGCGGAGGACTGAAGGGCATCTTGGGGATGTCGGGCCCGGTGATGCGGAGGATGGGGGCGTCGAGGTCGTCGAAGGCGTTCTCCTGGATGAGCGCGGCGACTTCGGCGCCCGGCCCCAGGGTCAGCTTCTCTTCGTGGACGACGGCGACCTTGTTGGTCTTGCGCACGGTGGCCAGGATGGCTTCGGTGTCGAGGGGGCGCAGGGTGCGGAGGTCGAGCACCTCGCAGCTTGTGCCGTGCTTCTTCTCCATCTGCTCGGCGGCGGCGAGGGAGACCTGAAGGCCGTAGCCGAAGGTAATGATGCTCAGGTCCTTGCCCTCGCGCTTGACGTCGGCCTTGCCGATGGGCACGGTGTAGTCGCCGTCGGGCACCTCGCCCTTGACCGAGCGGTAGAGTTTCTTGTGCTCGAAGTAAACGTAGCAGTCCTTGCCGCGGATGCAGGACTTGAGCAGGCCCTTGGCGTCGGCCGCGGTCGCCGGGTAGACGACCTTGAGCCCGGGCTCGTGCATGAACCAGGTGACGTTGTCCTGGGAGTGGTAGAGCCCTCCGCCCACGCCGCCGCCGCAGCAGGTGCGGATGGTGATGTGCGGCTGAAAGGTGCCGGCGCTCCGATAACGGAGCTTGGCCACGTTCTGCATGATCTGGTCCATGGCCGGGGTGATGAAGTCGACGAACTGGATCTCGGCGATGGGGTTCATCCCCACCAGCGACGCCCCCGTGCAGGCGCCGATGATGATGGCCTCGGCCAGCGGCGAGTCAATGATGCGGTGCTCCCCGAACTTGTCGCGCAGGCCCTCGGTAGTCAGGAAGACGCCGCCTTCGGCGATGTCTTCGCCCAGGATGAAGACGTTGGGGTCGCGCTCGAACTCCTCGTGCATGGCCTGGTTGATGGCTTTAATCAGTGTGATGGCTTCGCCCATGGTTAGTCCTCGGCGTAGATGTGGTGCGCCACTTCTTCGACGTCGGGATACGGGCTCTTCTCGGCGAAAGCCACGGCGTCGTCGATTTCGGCCTTGATGTCGGCTTCGAGCTTCTTCTTCCACTCGTCGGTGAACAGGCCGCGCTCGCGCAGGTAGCTCTCGAAGCGCGGGATGGGGTCTTTCTTCTTCCAGGCTTCGACCTCTTCTTTGGGGCGGTACTTGGCCGGGTCGATTTCCGAGTGGCCGTACCAGCGGTAGGTTTTGGCCTCGATGAGCGTCGGGCCTTCTCCGGCGCGGGCGCGCCGGATGGCTTCCTGCGCCACGCGGTAAACGGCCAGGAGGTCGTTCCCGTCCACCACCACGCCCGGCATGCCGTAGCCCACGGCCTTGTCGGCCAAGTCCTTGGCGACCGATTGCAGGCGCAGCGGCACCGATTCGGCCCAGAGGTTGTTCTGCACCACGTAGACGCAGGCGAGCTTGTGGATGCTTGCGAAGTTGACCGCTTCGTGCCACGCGCCGGTGCTGGTGGCGCCGTCGCCGCAGTAGGCGAAGCAGACGTCGTCCTTGCCCTTCATCTTGAGGCCGAAGGCCACGCCGGTGACGAGTTGCCACTGCGCCGCAATGGTGCTGGAGGGGATGATGATGTTGTACTCCGCGTCCCCGAAGTGCGCCGGGGTGGACTTTCCCCGGTCGGGGCTGTCCACGCAGGCGAAGAGCTG
>Ga0209399_10000074_pt1 | contig 55702 bp, 45 predicted proteins | sample OV2TP3_FD_184130 | JGI IMG/M metagenome (GOLD analysis project Ga0209399, IMG submission 184130) | Hot spring microbial communities from Beatty, Nevada to study Microbial Dark Matter (Phase II) - OV2 TP3 (SPAdes) (version 3) | ecosystem: Environmental > Aquatic > Thermal springs > Hot (42-90C) ... | reverse complement strand
CGCAAGGGCATTGCTCCAGAAGACGGATCGTCCAGAGGTTTCCATTGCAGCCTAACGCCTCTCCTGAACCCCGGTGGTTAGCCCTTCTGCGTCGCGCCCTTATCGTTTAGACATGCCTGCTCCCCCTCTCCCTCTGGGAGGGTGGTGGGTCGCGACCTCATGGGAGCGACAGGTGGGGTGGTGGGATGGGGGGAGGGGTCGGATTTTCACTGCCTATACTTTTCGATCACCCCTTCATTCACCTCTACCCCCAGCCCCGGCCCCTCCGGCACGGAGACACGGCCGTCCGCGAGCGGGAACTTCTGGGCCGTGAGGTCGTGGCGGAGGGGGGAGTCGGCCATGCAGTACTCGAACCGGATGGCGTTGGGCAGGGCGGCGAGGGCGTGGAGCGAGGCCGCCATGGTGATGCCGCTCTTGAAGGTGTGGTTGGCGACGACCCGGTTGCGGCGCGCGGCGGCGCGTCCGACGGCCAGCATGCCGGAGATGCCGCACCGCGCCGGGTCGGGCTGGACCACGTCGATTCCGCCCGCGTCCATCAGGCGCTCGAAGTCGGCCAGGTCCGCCTCCTGCTCCCCGGCGGCGATGCGCACGTCCGTGGCGTCGCTCAGGCGGCGGTAGCCGTCTAAGTCGTCGGGAGGGAGGGGCTCCTCCAGCCAGAAGATATTGTAATCGGAGAACTGCCGCGCCCGCCGGATGGCCGTCTTCGCGTCGTAGACCAGTCCGGCATCCACCATCAGGTCCATGTCCTCCCCCATCCCCTTTCGGGCCTCGCGGACCAGGGCGACGTCCATGGCCTCGTCCCTGCCCATCGGCCCCCACCCGAACTTGACGGCCCGGAAGCCCTTCCCGATCAGCCTCCGCGCCAGGTCGCCGGTGGCCTCCGGCGTCTCCTCGAACAGGACGCTGGCGTAGGCCTTGAAGGACTTCTGAAAGGGGCCGCCCAGGAGCCTGTAGACGGGCTGGCCGAGGGCCTTCCCCCGCAGGTCCCACAGGGCCACGTCCACGCCGGCCATGGCGTGCCGCACGGCCCCGCGCCGGCCGAAGTAGATCGTCCCCTCATACATCTTTTTGTGGAGGGCCTCGACGGCGAGCGGGTCCTCCCCTTTCAGCAGGTCCCGGAGGCCGCAGCAGATCTGGTGGGAGAGCGGGGCCTCGATGACGGCCTTCGCCACCAGCGGGCAGGAGTCGACCTCGCCGTAGCCCACCAGCCCCGCGTCCGTGTGGACCTTCACCAGGAGGGTGTCCTGCGTGCCGTCGCAGGCCGCGGTGACCTGGGGCAGCCGAAGATAGATGGCCTCGATGTCGGTGATTTTCATAACAACCTCGAAGGGAAATATAGCATAACCTGGCAAGCCATGTCAATATGTCAACAGAAAAATGGCTTGACAGGGGGCGCGTGGAAGGTGTAGCTTGCTATCAGAGATGAGGATATGAAAGTCATCGCCATCCCTATCGCCAGATCCCTGACGTGACCCTTCGCGCCCTCCTGTTGCTCCTCTGCGCCGCGCTGCTGCACGCCTCGTGGAACCTCCTGGTCAAGCGGAGCCGGGACAAGCAGGTCTTCACCTGGTGCGCGATGTGCGCCGCGACCCTCCTTTTCTCTCCTCTTGTCCTGAAAGACCTGGACGCGCTGCGGGGCGTGGACTGGCGGTTCGTGATCGCCAGCGGGGCGACGGAGGTGGCCTACTACGCGGCGCTGACGCGGGCCTACGAGCGGGGGGACTACTCCCTCGTGTACCCCATCGCGCGGGGGTCGGCCCCGGCGTTCATCGCCCTGTGGGCCGTCCTGCTGCTGGGCGAGCGGGTGTCCCTGTGGGGCGGCCTGGGCATCGCCATGATCGCCCTGGGCATCCAGGCCATTCACCAGGAGTCCCTCCGGAGGTTGCGGCATCCGCTCCACCTCCTGCGCGCGCCGGGGACGCGGTGGGCGCTGGTCGTGGGGGTCCTGATCTCGATCTACTCCTCCATAGACAAGGTCGCGGTGGGGCGCATCCCGCCGGACCTCTACATCGTGCTCATGTTCGCGTTCGTGGCCCTCTTCCCGGCCCCCTATTTCCTGATCCAGAGGGGCGTCGCCGCCGTGGCGGCGGAGTGGCGGGCCAATGCCCTGCCCATCCTGGCCGTGGGCGCGATGAACCTCCTGTCTTACCTGCTCGTCCTGCGGGCCATGCAGGACGCCAACGTCAGCTACGTGGGGGCCGTGCGGGAGATGAGCGTGGTCCTGGCCGCGCTGTTCGGGGCCGTGGGGATGCGGGAGGGGTTCGGGCTGGTCCGCACGGTGGCGGCGGGCGTGATCTTCGCCGGGGTGATCGTGATTGCGGGATACGGATGAAAAGCATTGAACCGCAGAGGAGGCAGAGGACGCAGAGAAGATCAAGAAAAGTAAAGGAAACACCCTATGAGCGGGAAGTCCCGAAAAAAACGTAAGTCAAAGCAGCGTGCGCCGAACATTCCGCCGCTTACGCTGCTGCGTCCACGTTTGGATGCACTGCTGGGTGACGAGACCCTGGCTGAAAAAGATGCGCAGGCACTCAAGGCAGAATTGGATGCTGTATTTGATGGGTTGAAGGCATACGATTTCCTCCCTGTTTTGCTCAGAGCTTATCACAGCGCCGGGAGGCGAGTCCAGGGTCGCCTGGACGAAGTAGTGCCCGAATGGCTGGGTGAACGCAGCTACGCAGATGCACTGCTGAAGCTCATGGAGCGGCATAACATCTACGAAGGGGGTCGAGAGCGAGCCTCTATCTGGCTTGAGGGCGCTGGCGCTGACCTGTCTGCCCTACAAAAGGTCGAGCAACGAACGCACTTTTATCGGGCTTACACGTATGCCGACGATTCACAGGGTTTGATCGAGGTTTTTTGGTACACAGACCACCGACGGCGCAACGTTCAGGGGATGAACTTTCTCATAGACTTCAACCCACCTTGGGAAGGGGCTGTCAAAGACATTATGATCTTTCCGTCACGTTCTCCAGAAGAAGCAGTTCAGGAATTTGTAGACACCTGGAGACAACGAGACATACGATTAGCCCCGATAAGTGAAGCTGATGCCAAAAAGGAGATTTTAAAAGGGCTGGAAGTCAACCGACGGGAGGGCATTCGTCTCCCGCGCGATCTGATCGGGGCTCGCAACCTGTTTCTCGAATACGTGCTCACTCTGCCAGACGCCCCCGAAACGCCTCTATTTACGGCTGAGGATTTCAATGAGCTCAGTCGGACGGGAAAATCTGTGGAAGTGCTCAGGGAATTTGAACAGAGAGTTGGACGGCGGGTGCGCTTGAAGGACGGCAAGGAGCTTCTGGTGATGGGCAGCCTCGATGAAGAGGACTGGTGACAGCGGAAAACCATTTTTCTTGCCCCCCTGCCTGTTGCTGCACTCGCTCGCAACCCATCCTGCTGAGTAAAAAAAGTTGGAAAGCAAATGGGTTGCCAGAGTGGTGGGGCAGGAAGGATGTAAGCGTGAAAACAGACTCCGACGACCTCCTTGAAAAGGTCCGCGCCTGTATCCTGGAACACGGCATGTTCAGGCCGGGGGAGACGGTCCTGGTCGCCGTGTCCGGGGGGCCGGACTCGATCTGCCTGCTCGACCTCCTGTCCCGGCTGCGCGAGGCGCTGGGCATCCGGCTCTGCGTGGCCCACCTCAACCACCGGCTCCGGGGCCGGGCGTCCGACGCGGACGCCCGATTCGTGGAGCGGGCGGCGAAACAGATGCAACTTCCGTGTGAGGCGGGCGTCTGCGACGTGGGGGCGCTGTCAAGGGCGGAGGGGCGCTCCCTGGAGGACGCGGCGCGGGAGGCGCGCCTGCGGTTTTTGGAGGAGGCCCGGCGCAGGGTCGGGGCCTCTCGAATCGCCCTGGGGCACACGCGGAGCGACCAGGCGGAGACGGTGCTGCTCCGCCTGCTCCGGGGGAGCGGACGCGGGGGGCTGGGCGCGATGCGGCCGGTGCGGGACGGCGTCTGGGTGCGCCCCCTGCTCGGCGTGAGCCGGGGGGAGGTGGAGCGCTACCTGACCCTCCGGGGCCTCCCCTTCCGGCGGGACGCCACGAACCGGGACGTGCGCTTCACGCGCAACCGCATCCGGCGCGACCTGCTCCCCCGGCTCCGGCGGGACTACAACCCGGATGTGGAGGGCGTCCTGGCCCGCACGGCCTCCATCCTTTCGGAGGAGGAGGCGTGGCTGGAGGGGGTCGTTCATCGGGCGTTCGTCCGGGCGCAAAGGCCCTCCCCTCCCGGAAAGATAGTCCTTGATGTTCAACGGGTTTTAGGTTATCATTTAGCGTTGCAGCGCCGGGTCATCCGGCGGGCCCTGGCCGGGGCCGGATGCCGGGGCGACGCGCTCTCGTTCGAGGTCGTGGGGCGCGTCCTGAGCGCCCTGCACGGTCCCGCAAGGGCGCTCAGGGTCTCCGCCGGGGTCGGCGTCTGCCGCGCCTCTGACGCCCTGATCTTCGCCAGGCCGACGCCGGCCTTCGAGACGCCGCTCCAGATCCCCGGACGGACGACAATCCCGGCCCTGGGCCTCGTCCTCACGGTCAGCGTTCATTCTGCCTCCGAAGTGGGGGCGTCCATCCGGAGGGCCGGGCCTGACGAGGCGTTCGCGGACCTCCGCGCCTTCGCGCAGGGGGCGACGATCCGGAACGCGCGAAAGGGGGACCGATTTCAGCCCCTGGGCATGGCCGGGACCAAGCGGGTGAGCGACCTGCTGGCCGACGCCAGGGTCCCCCGCCCCCTGCGGGACAGCGTGCCGGTCCTGACGGGCAGTGGGGCCATCGTGTGGGTCGTGGGCCATCGGCTCTCGCACGCCGCGCGGGTGACGGGCCGGACGAAACGGGTGGTTCATATACGCGTTAAAAGAAGTAAGGATATTTCTAAGGACATTTCTAAGGACATTTCTTATGAGTGAGAGAGATCAGGAGAGGCCGGAGGTCGAGGAATCGGAGGAGGGGGGGGAGCGGTCGTCCGGTCCGTCTTCCTCCAGGCCCGGCGCTCCTCTCAGGGACCGGGACAGGGGCGTCTCCGCGGAGGGGCGTCAGCCGGGGCGGGGCAAGCGGAAGGGGGGACCTTCGCGCGGGTTCCAGTGGCGCCGGGCATCCAAGGTCCTGTTCCTCTGGATCTTCTTCTTCCTCGTCGTCATCTTTGCGGCCAAGTTCTTCGGCAGCAACATCCCCTCGGACACGGCGGTGATCAGCTTCAAGACCTATCGAGAGCTGCTCCAGGGCCGCAAGATCAGGAGCGCCGACATCGTGGAGACGAGTTTCCAGGGGCACCTGGCCGAGCCGGAGCCCCTGCAGGACGAGGCGGGGAACACCAAGTCCTATCAGCACTTCGTCGTGAACCTGGGCATCATCGACTCCCAGACCCGGAAGGAGTGGGAGGAGTACGGCGTCGACTTCAAGTTCAAGACCAAGCCCTACAACTGGCTCAATTTCCTGTTCAACATGCTCCCCTGGTTCCTGTTCGCGGGGCTCTGGATCTTCATCCTCCGGCAGATGCAGGGGGGCCCCAAGGGGGCGTTCTCGTTCGGCAAGAGCCGGGCCAAGCTCGTGTCGGAGGACAAGCCCAAGGTCACGTTCAAGGACGTGGCCGGGGCGGAGGAGGCCAAGCAGGAGCTCCAGGAGATCATCGAGATCCTCAAGGACCCCCGCAAGTTTCAGAAGCTGGGCGGGCGCATCCCGAAGGGCGTCCTGCTCGTGGGGCCGCCGGGCACCGGAAAGACCTACATCGCCAAGGCCGTGGCCGGGGAGGCGGGGGTCCCGTTCTTCAGCATGAGCGGGTCCGATTTCGTGGAGATGTTCGTGGGCGTGGGGGCCTCCCGCGTGCGCGACCTGTTCGAGCAGGGGAAGGCGCACGCCCCGTGCATCATCTTCATCGACGAGATCGACGCGGTGGGGCGGCACCGGGGCGCGGGGATCGGGGGCGGGCACGACGAGCGGGAGCAGACCCTCAACCAGCTCCTGGTGGAGATGGACGGGTTCGAGTCCAACGAGGGGGTCATCCTGATCGCGGCCACGAACCGGCCCGACGTGCTGGACCCCGCGCTGCTGCGGCCCGGACGGTTCGACCGGCAGGTGGTCGTGGACCGGCCCGACGTGAAGGGGCGCGAGGGGGTCCTGGCCATCCACACGCGCCACATCCCGCTGGCCAAGGGCGTCAACCTGAAGGTCCTGGCCCGCGCCACGCCGGGCCTGTCGCAGGCGGACCTGGCCAACCTGGTCAACGAGGCTGCGCTGCTGGCGTCGCGCTACAACCGGGACCGGGTGACCATGCTGGACTTCGAGGCGGCCAAGGACAAGGTGATGATGGGGGCGGAGCGCCGCAGCCTGATCATCCCGGAGGAGGAGCGCCGTCTGGTGGCCTACCACGAGATCGGGCACGCCCTGGTGTCCAAGCTGATCCCCGGCAGCGACCCCGTGCACAAGGCGACGATCATCCCGATCGGGAGGGCGCTGGGCGTCACGCACTTTTTGCCCCTGGACGAGCGGCACGTGCACCCGAAGAGCTACTGGTTCGACCGGATCACCATGATCCTGGGGGGGCGGGTGGCCGAGAAGGTCGTGTTCGGGGAGACGGCCAACGGGGCGGCGGACGACTATGAGCGGGCCACGGCCATCGCCCGGAACATGGTCTGCGAGTGGGGGATGAGCGAACGGCTCGGCCCGATGACCTACGGGAAGAAGGAGGAGGAAATCTTCCTGGGCCGGGAGATCGCCCAGCACCGGGACTACAGCGAGCGGACCGCGCAGACGATCGACGAGGAGATCAAGGAGATCGTCACGAGCGCGGAGAGACGCGCGGAGGACCTCCTCCGGGCGAACGAGGACAAGCTCCACCTGCTCGTCAACACGCTCCTGGAGTTTGAGGTGCTGGACGGGTCCCAGATCGACCGGCTCCTGGCCGGGGAGGTCCTTCGCCGCCCCGCGCACCACCGGCACCGGGGGAACGGGCAGCACGGGAACGGGCGGAGCGGACAGGGGGCCAGGGACAGGGGACGAGAATCGAAGGACAGGGAGCGGGAGGACGAGGAGGCCAAACCGCTCGCTCAGGAGCCGGAGAAGACGACGCCGGAAGATTGAGTGTAACCGCGTTTGAGTACGATTCTTTTGTGCCACTTTTCTTCTAAAGAAAAGTGGCATGTTCGTTGATACACCTATGCCTCACGACCTGATTGTCATGCCCTGTGGCCGGGCGACGCTCACCTTTGGGGAGCGCACGCTGATCATGGGCATCCTGAACGTCACCCCCGATTCCTTCTTCGACGGCGGGCGGTACGCCGGGGCCGACGCTGCGGCGCGACAGGTCGCGGCCCTAGTGGAGGAGGGGGCGGACCTGATCGACGTGGGAGGGGAATCCACCCGGCCCGCCGGGCCTTACGGGGCCGGGGCCGGGCCGGTGTCGGAGGAGGAGGAGACGAGGCGGGTGGTCCCGGTGGTGGAGCGGATCGCGAGGGACTGCCCGGCCCCGATCTCGGTGGACACGACCAAGTCCGGGGTGGCGCGGCGGGCGCTGGACGCCGGGGCGGACCTGGTCAACGACATCAGCGCCCTCCGGCTCGACCCCGGCATGGCCCCCCTCGTGGCGAAGCGGGGCGTCCCGGTCGTGCTCATGCACATGAAGGGGACGCCCCGGACGATGCAGCAGAACCCGACCTACGACGACGCCATCGGGGAAATCCTGGCGTTTTTGCGGGAGCGGATCGCGTTCGCCGCGCAGTCCGGCATCTCTCCTGACCGCATCCTGATCGACCCCGGACTGGGGTTTGGCAAGCGCCTCCGGGACAACCTGGAGATCATCGCCCGCCTCCGCGAGTTCCGCGCTCTCAGCGCCCCCCTCCTGATCGGCCCCTCCCGCAAGGCGTTCGTGGGCGTGACCACCTCTCCGACCCCTCCGATCCCCGTCGAGGACCGCCTGGAGGGCACCCTGGCCGCCGTGGCCCTGTGCATCGCCAACGGCGCGGATGCGGTGCGCGTGCACGACGTGAAGGCCGCTGCGCGGGCGTGTCGCCTAACGGACGCGGTGGCGCGGGGCCTGGTCTGATCAGAACACGACCGCGCAGAATCGTAGCCATCCCAAATCGGTTTCCTGACCCCATTTTACCCTTGACGCCTGCATAATCCCGTCCTATATTACTCGCGTAGACAGGCCCGTTCACTGTGCGTTTAAGCGTCGGGAGGGGGTCATGGCCGTTCGCGCATACATAAAGAGAGAGCAATAATAAAAGCCGCATCGGACAGGTGCGGCTTGTTGCGTTTGTAGGAACCTCATCAAGTATCGGATGGGGAGAGAGGATCAGGAGAGAGAGGAACAATGATCCTGATAGAAAACAAGAAAAAGGCGTCCTGGCTCTCCGTCCAGAGTTCCCCTTTTACGGATGAAGCCGAGTTACAATCGCTCTTGTTGTCAAACCCTGAATTACTCCCTTTGGTGCAGTTTGGTCTTGCTGAAAAACCTGTAAGGTTCTTCGTCAAAGAGGTGGAGTTGGAGGCGGGTTACGTCGATCTCTTGGGGTTCAGCGAGGATGGATCAGTAACCATTGTCGAGTGCAAGCTTGCCAGAAATGATGAATCCAGAAGGGAGGTTATCGGGCAGCTTCTGGACTATGCTTCGGACCTCTATCAGTGGAGCTACGAGGAATTACAGGAGGTTTGTGAGGGACAGGAAATAAGTGGGGGCCAACTTGACTGCGACCTCGCCAAATTGATCTGCGAACGTGCGAAAGACGCCGAGTTAGACGACGGAACCGTCCGAAACAGGATCGGTAGACATTTGAGGGAAGGGACATTTCGATTGGTCGTTGTCGTTGAGGGCTTGCGACCGAGTTTAAAAAGGATCGTGTCGTACATTGGGCGTCCAGGTTCTTCTGGAATGAATCTCTGCCTTCTCGAACTCCGACAATATGCTCAGGAGGAAGGGCGTATTATTGTGCCCATTCTTCACGGTGGTCAATCTATAGATCGAGAGCCACCGACAGTGGACGATCCAAAGCTTGAAGCTTGGCGGGAAATCCTTAGACAGACACGAGAACGACTCAGTGAAAAGACCCTGCCCCATAAGATGAGATGGTATCCTCCCAAAAAGCCTGTTGGAAGTTGGGATAATGGGTATTATTTCCAGGCGGAAACCGACGATCAATCAGTCTGTCTATGGGCCGAACCAGGGGGATTGAGGCTGTGGGCATACATCTGGAGGAAAAGATCACCATATACTGTTGAGTCAATCGGATCTGTTCTTGGTGAGATCACGGAAAGTGAAAGTGTAAACGACGAAGGGGGAGTGAGTTCCGTTGCAGCTTCTTGGTCTCAATTCGAAAAGGTTGGTGAATCAAAATTCGTCTCTGATCTGGCATCTCTTTTCCTTCGCCTCTGTGAGAAATTTGGCGATCCTGCGTTTCGGGGGTAAGGTCTCAGCCGCGTCTCCATCTTTCACGCGCCTGGGGGAAGCGTCCATGGGTTAGGCCGATCTGAGGATGAGGGGAAGGAGGGGAAGTTGCCGTGAAGAAGCTTTACCGATCTGTGGAAGACAAGAAAATAGCGGGCATCTGTGGCGGGATTGGTAACGAGGAAGGCATGAACTTCGCCATTTTTGACATCGACGGCACGTTGATCAACACCAATAGAGTCGATGGAGAATGCTACGCCCGCGTCACTTTTGCGACACCAGAACGCGAGGAGATAGAAGAAATCACAACTCAATGTAGTCCCCGGCCTGGACCTGTGCAATCCGGGATTTCAGCTTATCTTCCAGGGTTTTGACAACGCTCAACCGGTTGGAAGGAAACACGATCACGGCCAATCTCCGTCCGGCCAGATTTTGCTGGTAACGCAGGTTCTTATCTCCTGAGAGAAAGACATCGAAAGTGGACTCGGCCAGGGCCAGGAGAGGGCCGTTCTTAATGCCTCCCCAGCCCATCTCCTGGACGGTCTGAGCCTCATGCTCCGCCAGGACCCTCTTGAGATAGCGCGGAAGGCTCTCGTCGACGAGGATTTTCACCGGGATGGAACTCCCTCTATCACACGGGATGAGGCAACTTCAAGAACCTGCATGACCTGATCATGGCTGACCGTTGGGAAATTCTCAAGAAACTCGGGCACACTGCACCCATCCGCCAGGTAGTCAAAGAGGGTTTGAACGGGCACACGGGTTCCACAGAAAACAGGAACCCCGCTCATGATCTCCGGGTCCGAATGGATCGGGAGGTTATGCTCAAGTGTCTTTGTCTCGCTCATGGCAATCTCCTGTTAAATTTCAGACAGGTTTACCTCCGACATCCTAAAAATACCAAATAGAGGACGGTATATCAAGCATTCTGAGAATGCCGGGGCGACCGTTGCCAGCCGCCCCGTCTCTTTTTCATCCCTGTCAACCTTTGCCATCGTCTGTCTGCCTCTCCGTTCTTGTCAATGGCGACGCAGCCCTAAACGAAAAAACTCCCCACGTGGGGAGTTTTCGTATTATATTCTTGTGCAACGTGTTATATGGTGGCGCCCGTCGGAATCGAACCAACGACACACGGATTTTCAGTCCGTTGCTCTACCAACTGAGCTAGGGCGCCTTGAAAAGCCATTAAGGTCTCCTCCCCCTTTCCTTCAGAATGGCCGGGGGGATAGGTCCACAATCCGCAATCCGCAATATACCATACCACCCGCGCAGTGTCAAGCGGAAATCTGTGCCGTATGCGCCTCCTGTACGACGAAGGCACCCTCCTGATCAAGGACCCGCCGCCCGATTTTGAGCCTCCCTCCGGGTTCGCGTGGGATGGGCGCGTGGACGCCTGGCGCGCGCAGGCCCACCACTACCGGGCCGCCGTGGAGGCGCTCAAGCGCCGGGGCGCCCCCCCGGAGGACACGGTCCCGCGCTACAGCCGGCTGACCCTCTCCCTGCGCGACCCGCCCGACCCGCACCCGCACCAGCAGGAGGCGTTCGACGCGTGGGTCGAGCGGGGCTGCCGGGGCGTGGTGGTGCTCCCCACAGGCTCCGGCAAGTCCCACGTGGCCCTGATGGCCCTGGCCCACGTGCGCCGCAGCGCCCTGGTGGTGGCCCCCACCATCGACCTGATGAACCAGTGGTACGACCTGCTCACGAAGGCGTTCGACCGGGAGGTGGGCATCCTGGGCGGAGGATATCACGAGGTGCGGGACCTGACCGTCACCACCTACGACAGCGCCTACATGCACATGGACCGCTACGGCAACGCCTTCGGGCTGGCCGTCTTCGACGAGGTCCACCACCTCCCCGGCGAGTTCTACAGCCACGCCGCCGAGATGGCCATCGCCCCGTACCGCCTGGGGCTGACGGCCACCCCCGAGCGGGCCGACGGCCGCCACCTCCTCCTGGACGCGCTGGTCGGCCCGCTCGTCTACGCGCGGGGCATCCGGGACCTCTCCGGCGACTACCTGGCCGAGTACACGACCGAGCGGATGGAGGTCTCCATGGTCGCCGAGGAGCGGGCCGTCTATGAGGCCGCTCACGCGGAGTACCGGGAATTTCTGGAGTCTCACCGGCTGTCCGTGGGCACGGCGGACGGCTGGAAGCGGTTCGTCATGCTCTCCGCCCAGTCGTCGGCGGGCCGGCGGGCGATGCTGGCCTACCAGCGCTACCGCCGCGTGGCCCTGGGCACGGCGGCCAAGCTCCGCGTCCTGGAGGACCTCCTCAAGAGGCACCCCCGCGACCGGGTGCTGATCTTCACGAACGACAATGAGACGGCCTACGCGATCTCGCAGGAGTTCCTGGTCCCGGCGATCACGCATCAGACGCGCACAAAGGAGAGGAAGGCCATCCTGGAGGGGTTCAACCGGGGGAACTACCTGACCGTCGTGACCTCGAAGGTCCTGAACGAAGGCGTGAACATCCCGGAGGCCAACGTGGCGGTGGTCCTGTCCGGGAGCGGGAGCATCCGGGAGCACGTGCAGCGCCTCGGCCGCATCCTCCGCCGGCGGGAGGGGAAACAGGCCGTGCTCTACGAGGTCGTGTCCAGAAACACGGTGGAGGACCAGATCAGCCGGCGGCGGCGGAGACACGAGGCCTACGACGGCGAGCAGCCGTCAGGCATCAGCCGTCGCCCATAGTCGCCCCCAGCGCCCGCATCATCCCCCTCGCCTTGTGCAGGGTCTCCTCATACTCCGCGTCGGGGTCGGAGTCGGCCACGATGCCCCCGCCCGCGTGGAAGCAGACCCGGTCTCCCCTGACGATCAGCGTCCGGATGAGGATGTTCAGGTCCGCGTCCCCGGAGAAGCTGAAGTAGCCGAGGGACCCCGTGTAGGGCCCCCGGCTCACGGGCTCCAGCTCGTCGATGATCTCCATCGCCCGCAGCTTGGGCGCGCCCGTGATGGACCCGCCCGGAAAAGTCGCCCGGAGGAGGTCCGCCACGCCCCGGCCCGGGGCGAGTTCTCCGGTGACCGTGGCCACGAGGTGGAAGACGCTGGCGTAGGGCTCCAGGGCAATCAACTCCGGGACGCGAACGGACCCGAACCGGCAGACGCGCCCCAGGTCGTTCCGCTCCAGGTCCACGATCATGACGAGTTCGGCCCGGTCCTTCTCGCTCTGGAGCAGCTCGGCGGTCAGGCGACAGTCCTCCTCCCCGGTCTCCCCGCGAGGGCGCGTCCCCTTGATGGGCCGGGTCTCCACGGTGCGATCTCTCCCATACACCCGCAGAAACCGTTCTGGAGAGGAGCTGAGGATCTGCGCGTCGCCCAGGTCCAGGTAGGCGGAGAAGGGCGCGGGGCTGCGTTGCCGGAGCCGGAGGTAGAGGGCGAGGGGGTCCGTGGGCAGCCGGGCGAGGAACCGCTGCGAGAGGTTGACCTGGTAGACGTCCCCGGCCGCGATGTAGTCCTTCACCCGCCGGACGGCATCCGTATATTCCCCCCGCGAAAAGCTCGACGTGAGGGGGATGCCCCCCTGGACGCGCGAGGCGTCTTCGGGCGTCTCTTTCGTCGCCGCGGCGATGGCCTCGACCTGGCGGCTCAGGTGGCGGACCGCGTCCCCGAAGGGCCCGCAGACGCAGACGCGCCCGGCCTCGTGGTCGAACGCGATGGCCGCGCCGTGGAAGGCGACGTGCAGGTCCGGCAGGCCGAGGTCGTCCGGGGGGCGGGCCGGAAGCCGCTCATAGCGCCGGCCCAGGTCGTAGCCCAGGTATCCGACGCCCCCGCCGCAGAAGGGGATTCCTTCCGAAGGGGCGTCGGCGCGATGGGCCTTCAGGACCTCCGCGAGGACGTCGAGCGGGTCCCGGTCGATCCGCCGGACCTCTCCCCCCCGGATCAGCTCCGTGCGCCCCTCGCGGGATCGCAGGACCAGAAAAGGGGCGGCGCCCACGAACGAGAAGCGCCCGATGCGCCCGGAGGGGAGGCTGCTGTCCAGCCAGAAGGGATACGGCTCCCGGGCGAGACGCCGGAACAGGGCCGCCGGCTCCACCCGGCGGTCGAGGAAGGTCACGGCGCTCAAGGCCGTCACCGGGACAGGCCGCCCGGCAGCCAGATGCCGCCGTCCACCCGAAAGCGGCCCGCGGTGATGTAGTCCGCCGCGTCCGAGGCCAGGAACGCCGCCATCTTGCCGAGCTCGTCCGGCCGCCCCAGCCGCCCCAGCGGGAGCCTCTTCCCCCCCTCCTGAAGCTGCTCCTCCGTGGCGAACTGCCGCTCCCCCGGCGTGTCCGTCCATCCCGGCTCGATCACATTCACGCAGATGCGGTGCGGGGCCAGCTCCGCCGCCATTGTGAAGGCCATCTGATTGATGCCCGCCTTGGCCGTGTTGTAGGCGAGCGAGGTGGGGAAGGGGATGAACGAGAGCACCGAGCTGATGATGAGGATCTTGCCCCCCTGTTTCCGCTCCGCCATGTGGCGGGCCACGGCCTGGCTGCACCGGAACACGCCCCAGAGGGAGACGGCCCAGGTGGCCTCCACGTCCTCATCCGTCAGGTCCAGGAACGGCTTTCGGATGCTCCGGTAGGCGTTGTTGACCAGGATGTCCACCTTCCCGAACCGCTCCAGCGCCGCGCGCACCAGGCGGTCCACGGCGGGCCGCTCCCCCACGTTCGCCTGCACGGCCACCGCCCTGCGCCCCAGTCTCTCCACCTGGCCCACGACCTCCGCCGCGTCCTCCGCGTGGGCGTTGTAGTTCACGACGATGTCCGCCCCGGCCTTCGCCATCTCCAGGGCGCACCCGCGCCCGATGCCGCGCGACGCGCCGGTGATCAGGGCCACGCGGCCTGATAGGTCGATCATAACCGCTCTCCTTTTGATGTCCCAAAACCCTTATTTCACCGCTCCAACTGCACAGTCCCAGCCTGGTAGTCGCACGTGAAATGAAACCGGTTGATCAGATCACGACCCAGGATTGAAGGAAGTCTGAGGATACGTGAGACCTCATCAGGAGGCAGCTGTGTCAGGCTGTGTTGTACAACCCAAATATCCTGTCGTAGCGCCACATCTCCTTCGTCCGACGCCAATGTAATCTCAACGTCCCGGATCAAGAATGAACGCACGCTGCCTCCGATGCCGACGATGGGCAACGATGCCGGTTCCAGGGCCTGACCTCCGATGCCCAGGAGTTTCACGTCGCGGTCCAGGAGGGTTGTACGGGATGCGCCGGTATCCGCCAGCAACCAGACCAGTCCTTGACAATGGGCTGATCGCAAGTGGACTGAAAAATACGGCGCATCCCCGATAAAACGGCCTCGAATGATCACAGCACCATCTCCAGCGGCTCACGGGTGATGAATTCCACACATGTATGGGCGGGGTCTGACAACCCGGACAGCAGGCTATCCAGATCAGGGGCGCTGGCAATCACCCTACCCTCCCTGACCGCGACCCACTGGTCGGTGTATTGCGTCAGGAGCGCGTCCAGATTGCTGTTAATCCACGTGTGATCGGCTTCAAATGCGAGCAGCATGTTGGTCAGTTGTTCACTCATCTTTGGCTGTCCTCCTTTATCCGAGCGATAAGACCTGCGCCTCCCGGTACGTTGTCATAGAAGACGATCGGAGGCACAGGGTATTGCTCACTATGGGCTACCGTTGTCAAGCCCTACCTTCATAGCGACCTCCTTCGTCCAACAGGTCCACAACCCACCTTAATATAAGCAAATGCAATTGTCCTTTAAAACAAAAAAAGGCCCGACGCCGTCGCGTCGGGCCTTTGCGCAACCTGCTGTTGTATCCGGCCTATTTGTCCTTCTTGCCCTCCTGCTGCTGGATGAGCATCTGCATCTGCAGCTGGAGGTCCCGGAGCGTCTGAGGGTCGAGGCTCCGGAGCCTCTGAAGGAGCATCTCGGGCGTCTCGGGGCTGTGGTGGGCCGGCCTGTAGGCCACCGGAGGAGGCGTCTTCTGGGGGGCCTGGCCGGGACGCTGGCCGACCCTGACCTGGACGGACACGGACTGCTCATCGCGCAACAGGCCGACCTGTACCTCGCGCCCCACCGGCGTCTCCGTCACCAGCCGCGCCAGATGGTATCCATCCACGATCTTCTGGCCGTTGTAGAAAACGACCAGGTCGCCAAGTTGCAGCCCGGCCCTGTCCGCGGGCCCGTCCGCCACCACCTTGGAAATGATCGGCAGCCCGGCCCCGTCTGCGGGCCCGTCCGTCTCCCCCTGGGAGGTCGCCGCGGTCCCACGGGGGTCGAATTTGACCTCCATGCCGAGCCATCCCCCGGAGATCAGCCGCTGGGCGACCTCCTGGGCCTGGTTGATCGGGATGGCCAGGAGGGTGGCCGGGACCGCGTTCCATCCCGCCTCGTCCGCGCCGTCTGCGCCGGAGGCCTCCTCCTGATGGGATTGCGCCAGGATGCCCCGGACGATCCCGATGACCCGCCCCTCGCTGTTGAACACCGCCGCCCCGCTGTTGCCGGGCCGGGCATAGCCGCTGATCTGGATGAGGTCGTCGTCGTCGTGAAACTCGGCGACCGTGCCCATCGAGGGGGCCATCGTCCCGTAGGCGTTGCCGAGAATGAAGGCGTAGTGCCCCGTCCGAACCCTGTCGGAATCGCCGAAGCGGGGACAGTGGGGGACCTTGCCCCGGAGCCACACCACGGCCACTTTGGAGTCTTCGTCCATCGCCACCAGGTCCGCGTCCACCATTCGTCCCGACGCCAGGGAGACCTGAATCTGGTCGGCCCCCCGGACCACCTCGGCGGTCGTCAGGATGTGTCCCCCGGCGTCAAAGATGACCCCGGAGCCGACGTTGTGACGCACGGTCACCCCCACGCCTGACGCATTCTGGCCGAGGTTGAGCCGTCGCGTCGTGATCGTGTGGATGCTCACGACGCAGGAGCGGTTCTTCTCCACGATCGACGCGATCTCCTCCTCCATCGCCCTCAGCAGGCGCCCGTCCGCCGCCAGGCCGGACGGGGCAGCCCCCAGGGTGAGGGCACAGGTCAGAAGCATCCCCCACCAGGGCGCGAGGGAGAGACGGATGTCGTTTTTCCTGTTCATTGAGTTTTAGAAACGGACGTACTGCACGTTGGCCGTCCGCCCGCCGTGCGGGGCGGAGAGGGTGTCGCCACGGGTCTTGTAGGCGCGGGAGGAGATCGCCATACCGCGGCGAGAAGAGGGGGGGATGCGCTCCAGGACGTAATGGCTGGGGATCTCGTGGACCTGAGAGGGGGGGGGCTCTCCTGCATTCTGGGTGCGGGATTTTGGGGTGGAGAAGGGGCGATTCGGGCCGTTGACGATCAGCGCCAGGCCCGCCACCACCACCACGGCGAAGGCCCCGGCCAGCATCGTTCGGGGGACGGTCGGGAACAGCCAGGCCGTTATCCGGGCCGTGAGGCCCCGCCGGGACCGCGCGGCCTCCATCAGGAGCTTTCCCCGGACGGCAAAGGTGAAGTCGGGCGACGGCCGGACCTGCTCCTGTCGGCCCAACCTGGCCCGTATCCCTCGCACCCCGTTCAGCGCCTCGACGCACCCCGGGCACTCCTTCAGGTGCGCGTCCATGAGACGCTCTACATCCTTGTCCTGCTCTTCCTCGACATAAGCAGAAATCCGGCTTTGAAAATCTCTACACGTCATGCGTCTCACGAACCTCCTCTTGAACCTAAACCTCCAACCCTACATCTCTGCCTTCCATCTTGAGCCGGCGCTGAAGGCGGAGCCGGGCGCGGTTGACCCTCGACTTCACAGTGCCCACCGGCCTGCTCACGATCTTGGCTATCTCCTGGTAAGAGAGCCCCTCCACGTCCCGCAGGAGGATCACCTTCCGGTAGTTGGCCGGCAGGGACTCGATGGCCTCCTGGATCATCTCGTCCGTCATCGCCGTCTCGGCCATGGTGTCGGGCCGATGGGATTCATCGGGGATTTCGATGCCGGTCTCCGACTCCTCGTCCCAGTTCAGGGAGAAGAATCGCCAGCGTTTCCGTCGGCGCAGCTCGCTCTTGGCCAGGTTCCCCGCGATGGTGAACAGCCAGGTGGAGAAGTTGGCAATCGCCCGGTACTCCTTGCGGCGGCGAAAGGCCCGCAAAAAGGTCTCCTGGACGATGTCCTCCGCCGTCTCCCGGTCCCCCACAAACCGGTAGACAAAGTTGAACAGCCTGTTTTTATGGCGATCTACGATTTTTTCGAACGCCTCGACGTCCCCTGCCATCACGTCGGCCAGGACGTCGCTGTCAGAGGTCGGTTCGCCGTGTTGGGTCTTGGAGTGGGCCATAAGCATCGCGTTCTCTCCGGGGGTGGCGGGCTGAGTTTTAAACCGCCTCCGGGGAGAAAAAGTTCCCGAAAAATCGAGCCATGCCCTCCCGGCGCGCCCGGATATGATAGCGCATGGCCGGAGGTTTGTCAATATGAAAAGAGTAGGGGCGACCCTCCGGGTCGCCCCTGAATGAAAAAAGTTGATTTCTGGCCCGGAAATGCTTATCCTGCATCCATCATGCCCAATCGCGTGTATTTTATCTCTGACGTACACCTCGGGTGGGGGGGAGAGCGGGCAGAGCGCGACCGACAGGAGAGGCTGATCGCGTTTCTGAGGGCCATCCGGGACGACGCCGAGGCCCTTTACGTCGTCGGAGACCTGTTCGACTTCTGGTTTGAATACCGATCCGTGGTGCCCAGGGCCGGCGCGCGGGTGCTGTTTGAACTCTACCATACGGTCGAGGCCGGCGTCCCGGTGGCCTGCCTTCCGGGCAACCACGACCTCTGGATCGGGGCGTTCCTGTCGAAGGAGGTCGGGGTCACCCTCCTCCCCAACCGGAGCGTGGTCCGGCACCAGGGGGTGCGCATCTGCCTGGATCACGGAGACGACCTGCTCGGGGGCGGCCTCTACCGCCTCGTGAAAAAGGCCCTGCGCAATCCGACCTGCATCGCCCTGTTTCGCCTGCTCCACCCCGACCTGGGCGCGCTGCTGGCCCGGATGGCCTCCAACCGTCCCACGCTGAGGGGGGCGCTGGGCGGCCATATGGTCGAGGTCTACTCCCGCGAGGCCCGCCGGCGCTTTGGCGTGGAGGCGGACGTGGTGGTCTTCGGGCATCTCCACCGGCCGACCCTCCGACGCGACGAGAAGGGGACCTTCGTGGTCCTGGGCGACTGGGTCAAACATTTCAGCTATGCCGTGATGGAGAACGGGGAGATCGAGCTCAGGCGATGGGAGGCGTGACAACGATTCTCGCCATAGACCAGGGGACCACGGGGACCACGGCCCTGGTCCTCGACCCGCGCGGGGAGGCGCATGGGCGGGGGTATGCGGAGGTCCCCCAGATCTACCCGCAGCCCGGATGGGTGGAGCACGACCCGGAGGCGATCTGGGAGGGGGTCTGCCGCGCCCTAACCGACGCCCTCCGCTCGGCCCGCGTGGACGGGTCTCAGGTCGCAGGCATCGGAATCACCAACCAGCGCGAGACGGCCGTCCTGTGGGACCGGAGGACGGGCGCGCCCGTTCACAACGCCATCGTCTGGCAGTGCCGGCGCACGGCCGGGCGGTGCGACCGCCTTCGCCCGCTGGCCGACCTCATCCGGGAGCGGACCGGCCTGGTCCTGGACCCCTACTTCTCCGCCACCAAGATCGCCCACCTGCTCGACAGCATCCCGGGCCTGCGCGCCCGGGCGGAGCGGGGGGAGATCGCCTTCGGCACCGTGGATGCGTGGCTGATCCACAAACTCACCGCCGGCCAGGTTCACGCCACGGACCCCACCAACGCCTCCCGCACGATGCTCTACAATATAGGCGACCTGGCCTGGGACGACCGGCTCCTATCTGCGCTCGACGTGCCCCGTCAGGTCCTGCCGGAGGTCCGCCCCTCCTCCGGCGACTTCGGCAAGACCGCCTCCGGCCCTCTCCCTGCGGGCATCCCCATCGCGGGCGTGGCGGGGGACCAGCAGGCCGCCCTGTTCGGCCAGGGCGCGGTCCTGGAAGGGGGCGTCAAGAACACCTATGGCACGGGCTGCTTTACCCTCTTCTGCACCGGGGGGCGCATCGTCCCGTCCCGCCACGGCCTCCTCACCACGGTCTGCTGCGGCCCGTCCGGCGGGACGGCCTATGCCCTTGAGGGGTCCGTGTTCAACGCCGGGTCCGCGGTGCAGTGGCTCCGGGACGGCCTCGGCCTGATCGCCTCCGCGGATGAGACCGAGACCCTCGCCCGCTCCGTGCCCGACGCTGGCGGGGTGTTCCTGGTCCCCGCCTTCACCGGCCTCGGCGCGCCCCACTGGGACGCCCGCGCGCGCGGGGCGCTCGTGGGCCTGACGCGGGGCTCCACAAAGGCCCATATCGTCCGGGCGACCCTCGAATCCATCGCCTGTCAGACCGCCGACCTCCTCGCCGCCATGCAGGCCGACGCCGGGGCGAAGGTCCCGGCGCTCAGGGTGGACGGGGGCGCGGCCCGGAACGACTTCTTGATGCAGACCCAGGCTGACCTGCTGGGCGTGCCCGTCGTCCGCCCGAGAATGATCGAGACCACCGCCCTGGGCGCGGGGCTGCTCGCAGGCCTGGCCGTGGGCCTCTGGGGCGGCCCCGACGACCTGGCCGGGCTCAACCCCCCGGAGCGAACCTTTGAGCCGGCGGCCGACCGGGACCGCTGCGAGGCCCTGCGGGCAGGATGGCGCAAGGCGGTCGAAACGGCCCGGTATCATGGCAGACCTGACAGCGGTTAAAAAGTTCAAAGTTCAAGGTTCAAAGTTAGAACCTTGAACCTTGAACCTTCAAACCTTGAACTTTTTTTAAGGAGACCCCCCATGCCCGAACTCAACATTCCCATCCGCTACTACCGGGACTTCGCGCCCCACTACGATTATGCTTACGAGACCCTCTCCCTGAAGCGGGAGGAGACGGCCTTTCTGGTGGTGGACGTGGACGGCAAAGCACCCAACCCGACGACAGAACGGTTCATCGCCCCGGCGCTGGCCGCAGCCCGGAACATCGGCCTGCGGGTGGCCTACGTCCACAATGACCTGCGCCTGGTGGCCGACCCCGGCAACATCGTGTTCGAGATCTGGGGGAAGACGAAGGGGATGAAGAAGAACGCCTGGCAGCCGTCCACTCTGCCGAAGCACTGGGAGCCGACTTACCTGGACTGCGTGGCCCCGCTGCCGGGCGAGCCGAACTTCCCGAAGTGGGTCTGGAGCGGGTTCCGGGACACGACCCTCGACCAGCACCTCCGAAGCTGGGGGATCCAGACGGTGGTGGCCGTGGGCTACAGCCTGCGGGCCTGCTTCTACGGGACGATCATCGACGCGGTCTACAACAACTACCGGGTCATCGTCCTGCGGGACGGCACGAACGCCCCGGAGCTACCCGACACCAAGGACGAGTCCCTGCCGGAAGGGGGCTGGATCAACCGCATCTTCCTGAGAAACATCGAGCACCTCGTCGGCTACACGTCCACGTCGGCGGACTTTGTGGCCGCGTGCCAGGGCGTACAATCGTAGGGGCGCAGCACGCTGCGCCCCTACTTTCCGACCCTGGCGATGGCCAGGGCGTGCTCCTCCACGACCTGTCTGGGGGCGCGGGTGAGGAGGGTGTGGACTGCCAGCAGGAGGACGGCGACGTCGTCGGCCACGCCGAGCAGGGGGATGAGGATCTCCGGGGCGACGTCGATGGGGGAGAGGACGTAGGCCACGGCCCCGACGAGGAGGGCCTTCAGGTGGAGGGGAACCCGGCGGTCCATCAGCAGGCGGAGGACGAGCCGGGCGTACTTCAGGGGGTGGCTCAAGAGCCGCAGGGCCGTGAACGGCAGGAGGGGGGGCGGACGGAGGAGCATGGGTTTTTCCGGGAGAATGAGGTCTATTTCAAAATATACATCAGACACAGCCGGTTGTCAAAAGGGAGTTGACGGACTATACAATCATCTGACATGACGATCCCTCCTTTTTGCCGGTCTGACGGGGCCCTCCCGCGAATTTTCATTTGTGCCATTGCCCATAAATCTTTACATTTTAGATACCCGAGGCAACGGTTCATTCTCTCTTCAAGAGGATCGCCATGAGTCCGCAACAGGATTTACGGGCCGAGAGGGTCGCTCACATGGACCTGTCCGCCTATGTCATAGTGGAGACCGGCACGCGGGTGAACGACGTCCTGCAGAGGATGCGGGAGCAGAGACACAACTGCGCGCTGGTCGCGAAAAGAGATCGCCTGGTCGGGATCTTCACCGACCGCGACGTGCTTCGAAAGGTCGTCGATGCGCCTGCGACGTGGGAGGAACCCGTGGACCGGCTGATGACCCCCGCGCCTCAGACGGTGCGCCCTGACGATCAGGTCGGCCACGCCCTCGACCTGATGAACGCGGGGCACTACCGGAACATGCCGGTGGTGGACGACAGCGGCAGGATCGTGGGCAACCTGACCCAGTTTGCCATCATCAAGTTCCTGAGCGATCGTTTCCCGCAGGCGATCTACAACCTTCCGCCCGAACCTGAGCTGGCGGCGAAGGCCCGGGATGGGGCATAACAGTCCTGAGTAACGAGTGCTGAGTCCTGAGTTGCTTTTACTCAGGACTCAGCACTCAGGACTCAGCACTGATTTTGCTGAACGCTGAACGTCTACCAAAAACTAGGAGGTGTTTTCCATATGGCCGACACCGTGGCCACAACGAATAACAAGGAAGTAGAAGTTGTGGAACTGGAATCCGTCGCCATCCGCTTTGCCGGGGACTCCGGGGATGGGATCCAGGTAACCGGGACGCAGTTCACGAACACGTCGGCGGTGCTGGGAAATGATGTGAGCACCCTGCCCGATTACCCGGCGGAGATCCGCGCGCCTCAGGGCACGCTGGCCGGGGTGAGCGGTTTCCAGGTCAACTTCTCCAGCCAGGACATCTTCACCCCCGGCGACGCGCCGCAGGTCCTGGTCGCCTGGAACCCCGCCGCGCTCAAGGCCAACATCGAGGACCTGGAGCCGGGGGGCACGGTCATCGTCAACACCGACAACTTCACCCCGAACGACCTCCGAAAGGCGGGCTACAAGGGCAGTCCGCTCGAAGACGGGTCGCTGAAAGGCTACCGGGTGGTCAAGGTTCCCCTCACGACCCTCAACCGGAACGCCCTGGAGGGGATGGAGGGCCTCACCACCAAGCAGAAAGACCTCTCTCAAAACATGTTCGCCCTGGGGCTGGTGTTCTGGATGTACGACCGTCCGCTGGACAACACCCTCCAGTGGTTCCAGGAGAAGTTCGGCAAGCGGCCTCAGGTCGTGGAGGCCAACACGCGGGCGCTGAAGGCGGGCTATCACTTCGGGGAGACCATGGAGGAGTTCCGGACGCGTTACCGGGTCCCGAAGGCCCCCACCCAGCCCGGCGTCTACCGCAAGATCACGGGCTACGAAGCCACGGCCATGGGCATGGTGACCGCCGCGCGGAAGGCGGGCAAGACGCTCTTCTACGGGAGCTACCCGATCACGCCCGCCAGCGCTATCCTGGAGGAGCTGGCGGCCCTCAAACACTTTGACGTGCGGACCTTCCAGGCCGAGGACGAGATCGCGGCCATGGGCTCGGTCATCGGCGCGGCGTTCGGCGGGGCCTTCGCGGCCACGGGCACCAGCGGCCCCGGCATCTGCCTGAAGAGCGAGGCCATCAACCTGGCCATTGTGCTGGAGCTGCCGATGGTCATCGCGGACATCCAGCGCGGGGGGCCCAGCACGGGCCTGCCGACCAAGACCGAGCAGGCGGACCTGCTCCAGGTGCTGTTCGGGCGCAACGGGGAGAGCCCCATCCCGGTGATCGCCCCCCGCACGCCGGCGGATTGTTTCAACATGGCCATCGAGGCGTTTCGCATCGCCGTGCGGAGCATGACCCCGGTCATCTTCCTGTCGGACGGCTACCTGGCCTTCAGCTCCGAACCCTGGCGCATCCCCGACCCGGAGACGATTCCCAGGATCGAGGTCCGCCACCGGACCGACCCGGAGGGGTTCCTGCCCTACGTCCGGGACGAAAAGACACTGGCCCGGCCCTGGGCCCTGCCGGGCACGCCGGGCCTGGAGCATCGGATCGGCGGGCTGGGCAAGCAGGACATCACCGGCAACATCTCCTACTCGCCGGAGGACCACGAGCGGATCGTGAAGGTGCGGGCGGAGAAGGTCGCCCGCATCGCGGACGACATCCCGGAGCAGGACGTGTTCGGGCCATCCGATGGGAAGCTGCTCGTCGTGGGGTGGGGGGGCACCTTCGGGGCCATCCGGTCCGCCGTGCGCTCGGCGCAGGCCAGCGGGAAGTCCGTCGCCCACGCCCACATCCGCTACCTCAACCCGTTCCCCCGCAACCTGGGGAAGGTCCTGGGCCGGTTCGAGAAGGTCCTGGTGCCCGAACTCAACTTCGGGCAGCTCGCCCTGCTGCTCAACGGGCGCTTCCCGGTGCGGGTCACCCCCCTCTCCAAGGTGCAGGGGCAGCCGTTCAAGATCGGCGAGATCCTCGGAACGATCAACGAGATGATATAACAGAACAACGCAGAACGATGAACGCGGAACGATGAACGAAAAGTCACAAAGGCTATTTCGCTTTTCGTTCATCGTTCATCGTTCATCATTCATCGTTGGAGATTTTCTATGGCCGCTGTCGTGTCCAATCAGACTGTCACCCCTTCCGCGCCGACCCTGACCCGAAAGGACTTCGTGTCCGACCAGGAGGTGCGCTGGTGCCCCGGCTGCGGAGACTACGCCATTCTGTCGCAAATGCAGAAGGTCCTCCCCGAGCTGGGCATCTCCCGGGAGAAGATCGTCTTCATCTCCGGGATCGGCTGCTCCAGCCGGTTTCCGTATTACATGAACACCTACGGCATCCACTCGATTCACGGCCGTGCGCCCACCCTGGCTACCGGGCTGAAGGTCGTCAACCCCGACCTGAGCGTCTGGGTGATCACCGGCGACGGGGACGGCCTCTCCATCGGGGGCAATCACCTGCTCCACTGCATCCGCCGGAACGTGGACCTGAACATCGTCCTGTTCAACAACCGCATCTACGGGCTGACGAAGGGGCAGTACTCCCCCACCTCCCTGCCGGGGCACGTCACCAAGTCGTCCCCCATGGGGTCCATCGAGCACGCCTTCAACCCCCTCGCCGTGGCCCTGGGCTCGGAGGGGACGTTCGTGGCGCGCAGCGTGGACGTGTTCGCCAAGCACCTGCCGGTGGTGCTGAGGCGCGCGGCGGAGCACCGGGGGACGTCGTTCGTGGAGATCTTCCAGAACTGCATCGTCTACAACGAGCACGCCTGGGACCACGTGACGGAGGCCCAGACCCGCGACGACACCACGCTCCTGCTGGAGCACGGCAGGCCCATGATCTTCGGGAAGAACCGGGACAAGGGCATCCGGCTGAACGGCCTCAATCCCGAGGTCGTGACGATCGGCCAGAACGGAGTCACCGAGGCCGACCTGCTGGCGCACGACGAGCAGAATGAGAACCTGGCCTACATGCTGAGCCGGATGGAGCCTCCGGAGTTTCCGATCCCGATGGGCGTCTTCCGGTGCGTGGAGCGGTCCACGTACGCGGAGGGGGTCCTGGGGCAGGTGAAGGCGGCCGTCCAGAGACAGGGCGAAGGCGATCTGGCCAAACTCTACCACGATGCCGATACCTGGGTCGTCTCCAACGGCGCATAAGGAGTTGTCCACATGATCTGTCCGACTTGCGGTCACGACAACATCCCCGGCGCGGACGAGTGCGCCTCGTGTCTGGCCAGCCTCATGCAGGAAGACCTCTCGACGTCGACCACCGGGGCGCACCACATCATCATGACCGATCCCATCTCCGCGCTCGACCCGCCGCCGCCGGTCTGCGTCTCCCCGGAGGCCTCCCTGGCCGGGGCGATCTCCGAGTTGAGGAGGCACAACATAGGGGCGCTCCTGGTCACGGACGCGGACGGGAGACTGGTGGGCATCTTCACCGAACGCGACGTGCTCTACAAGGTGGCCGGGCAGGCGCAGGACATGTCGGCGATCCCGGTGTCGCAGGTGATGACGCCCAATCCCACGGCGCTCAGGGCCGACGTGCCCATTGCCCACGCCCTCCACCTGATGGCCCTGCACGGTTTCCGCCACATCCCCATCGTGGACGAAGACGGCAGGCCGCAGGGGATCACGTCGTTCCGGGGCATGGTGCAGTTCATCGGCACGAACATCGTGCCCGCAGCCGCGCAGTAGGGGCGACCCACCGGGTTGCCCCTACTGCTTTATGACTTGCTCCTGTCGCACGCCGCGCACGTCCATCTCGAACTCGATCCCGGCGACGGGCGGGCGGGCGAGGAACCAGCGGATGCCGTGGCGGGCGGCGTCGGAGGCGGGGGACAGGATGTGCGACCTCAGGAAGGGAAAGGGGTCGTGCGCCGTGTAGACGCCCACCGCCGTCGCGCCGGCCCACGAGACGCCCAGGCCGCTCAGGCGCTCGGCCATGCGCTCCATGACGTAAGCCGCTTTCTCCGTTAATGCCTCAGCCGACATCTCCCCCTCCCGCACGATGGAGGAAATCTCCAGGCGTCCCTCCCGGACCTCTCCGGCCCCGGCCACGACGAAGGTGGGCCCCTCCTCCTCTGACGGGACCGTGCAGGAGAAGGCATGGAGGGAAGGCGCCGCCGGAGGGCCGACCTCCGGGGCCACGTTGGTCCGGGCCACGGGGTTGACGCCGTCCATCAGGAGGCCCCAGTCCTCCAGGATTTCTCTGTAGCCCCCGTTGAATTGCGCGAACCCCTCGAAGGTGAAGGGGGCCGGGGACCGGAGCTCCACGGCGCAGAGGGCGTGGCGCGGTCGGCTCAGGCGGTCCAGGTAGCCGGAGATGACCTCAAAGCCGCGCCGGTAGGGCAGGAGGCGGCTCAGGGTCACGTGGACGATTTCGTAGCCCGGCGCGGCCACGACCCCGCAGGAATAGGGGCTGATGCCGGGCAGGAAAAGATAGTTGCCTCTGGGGTTGTCGGTCAGCGTCACGATAGCCCTCCTTTCACCTCACGCAGTACAGGTATCCGTCCGCGCAGGGCATCAGGATTTCGGCGAGGCCGTCGCCGTCGGCGTCCGCGATCACGACCTGCCGGCAGGCCGCGGGCAGGGGCATCCGCCAGACCAGGGTGGGCGATCCATCCCTGCCGTTGAAGGCGATCAGGTCCTTCTCCGATGGGAGCACGAACTCTTCGAGGCCATCGCCGTCCACGTCGCACGTCAGGATGGAGGAGGGGTTGGCCCGGAGGTCCGGCCAGGTCCACCGCACCTGCCCGGTGGCCCCGTCCAGGCAGACGAACCCCCGGTCAGGCTCGCACGAGCCCACCTCGACTAGGCTGTCGCCGTCCACGTCGCCGATGCCTTGCATAGGCCGGGCAGGCTTCCCCCAGACGTAGTCCGTGTGCCAGACCGGCTCCCCGTCCAGCCGGAGCATCGCCGTGAGGTAGGGCCCTCCGGCCAGGAGGACCTCCGGGGCGCTGTCGCCGTCCAGGTCGGCCAGGATGGGCACGTGGTAGGCCACCCACCACTCGGTCTCCCGCTTCTCCCCCTGCGGGGAGATGGGGAACGCCCCCCGCGCCAGGATGCGCTCGGTCGTGACCTCCCCGGTCCTTCCGTCGGCGATGTAGTAGATGTCCGGGTACCCGGAGACGAGGTCGTCCCTCTCCCCCCGGCTCAGGGCCGCGAACAGCCTCCCCCCGAACCCCCGCTTCTCCCTCCCCACGGTCACGCTCCCCTCCTGACGCCAGGCCTCCTCGCCGGTGTCCCCGCGCAGGGTATGGCACTCGTCGCTGTGCATGGTGTTCCGGCGGAGGGAGACGACCAGGTCCTCTCCCCTCCGGCCCAGGAACCGGCCCACGCTCCAGTTGACCAGGCCGTTGCAGTTCCAGGCAAAGGGGCGGCGCCGGAAGGCCGGAAAGTCGCGGTGCCAGGCCACCCAGCCGTCCAGCCCCACGGCCTCGACCCGCGCGCAGCGCCCCGGCCCGGCGGAGGCCATGACCACCCGCCGGACGCCGTCCCCCGCCACGTCTAGGGAGGCCAGGCCCGCCCCCTGGTCGCCGTGGCCGGACTCCATGCCGTGGCCGGGCAGACGCCAGAGGATGCGGGCCTCCTTCTCGCCCGGCGACGTGCCGAGGGCCACGACCTCGTCCGCGCCGGTGGGGGTCACGATCACCGGCGCGCCGGAGGGCGTGCCGATCACCAGCGGAGGGGCCGCGTGCCCTCCAACGCGGCGGGAGGCGAGGACCGTCGCGCTGCACCGGTCCATGTTCAGGGTCAGGTCGCGGTCGTCGGGCCGGCGCAGCCGGAACAGCATCTCCGGCCTGCCGTCCCCGTCCGTGTCGCAGACGTTGAGGACCTCCGGCTCAACCCCCGAGAGGCGGAGCGTCTCGACGGCGCCCCCGCCCTTCATCCGATAGGCGCGGACTGCCGGCGCATCCCCCTCCTCAAAGGTGAAGAACTCCCTCCTTCCGTCGCCATTCACGTCCTCGAACAGGACGCGATGCGCCCCCCGCGCGGACCCGTAGGCGGACCTGGGCGGGTCGAAGGGGGGACGCCAGACCAGCCAGCCTGCGCCGGGGCGCTCCCACAAAGTCCGCGCCCGGCCGCCCTTGCAGCTCATCAGGCGCGCGCCCGTGGTCTCCGGCCAGTGGGGGTGCGGGGCGTCCACGCAGAGGAGCTCCGCGACGCCGTCGCCGTCCACGTCCTCCAGGCTCGTCAGGGCCGTGTCGGGGAGGTCGAGCTTGCGCTCGCCGGTCATCCCCTCGAATCCCATCACGTGCCATTTGCCGTCCCCCTCCAGGTCGAAGAAGGTGCAGACGACCTCCGGCCTGCCGTCGCCGTCGATGTCCCCGAACGGCCTGTAAGAGGGCATGGTCATCTTCGTCAGGCGCGTGATGATGCCCTCGTTGATCTCTTTGTACCACGCCAGCTTCAGCTGCCCGCCGTCGTTGTCGATGACCTCCATGTGGGCCTGGAAGGTGACGATCTGCACGAACTCGTCCAGGCCGTCGCCGTCTAAATCCACAGCGTGGTGGTCTCCGTAGTTGCGGTGGCTGTGGTAGCGCAGCTCCTGGAGCTTCTTGCCGGTGTCGGGGTCAAAGACCATGATCCGGTAGTGGACCGTCATGACGATCTCCTCCCGGCCGTCCCCGTCCACGTCCGTGAACACGATCAGGGGCATGTAGTAGGTGTGGTCGCGCTCCGTCTCCCAGACGCGCCTCGGACGGTCCAGCCCGTCCTCGAACGACTCCAGCCACCCGTAGTTGTCCTTGTCCCCCACCTGAAAGGCGCTCGGAAAGGTCACCCGCTGGTAGCCCTTTGCGCCCGGCAGCAGCCTGTGGTAGCGGTCCCCCGGCCTCTCCATCACCTTCACGAGCCTCCCCGACCCGTCCACGTCTATGTAGCGGCCCAGGGCGTAGCGCCGCTCCAGGGCCTCCATATCCGTCTCTATCACCCCCGAAGGCAGGGTCAGCGCTCCCCCTTCATCCGTTGCCCTGACGACGACCCAGTCCTCGCGACAGCCGACGAAGCGCCGCCAGGCGATCTCCGGCCTCGCGATCCGGCCCGCGACCGACGCCCGCCCGGTGCGCTGCGGGTCGCCCCGCCATTGCGTCCAGTCTCCTTTCAAGAGGACCTCCTCTAAAAAGCATTCACCGCAGAGAACACAGAGAAAGACAGATTCAAACAGCGCGCCCCCAAAGATAACACCCCCTCCGGCAAAACACAAGGCCGACCGGTGGGCGCTGATTTTTTTCTGTGACGACAACCGCGATCATGTTACATTTGACCGTGCTGGCAACGGATATCTCAACGACTATGACTCAGGACTCAGGACTCAGGACTTGTTTTTCCAACACAACGGAGATGCCCAATGCGCCAGAAGAAAGATTCGCTCCCTTCGTTTGCAGACGCCCACAACCCCGTGCGGAACACGCCCTCCGGCCGGCTGAACTCGGGCGCGTCGATGCTGGACGAGGAGGAGGCGCAGGAGGTGCTGGCGGTCATCAAGAGCCGCTCGCTGTCCCGCGACTACGGGCCGGACTGCCTGGACACGGTGCTCCGGTTCGAGCAGGGGTTTGCGGAGAAGGTCGGGGCGCGCTACGCCCTGGCCGTCACGTCGGGCACGGCGGCGCTCAAGGTCGCCCTGGTGGCCGCGGGCGTGGGGCCGGGCCACGAGGTGATCGTGCCCTGCTGCACGTTCATCGCCACGCCGGGGTCCGTGGCCCTGGCCGGGGCCGTGCCGGTGTTCGCGGAGGTGGACGAGTCGCTGACGATGGACCCGGAGGACGTGGAGCGAAAGGTCACGCCGCGCACGAGGGCGATCCTGCCGGTCCACCTGTCGGGCGTGCCGTGCCGGATGGACCGGATCGTGGAGGTCGCTAAGAGGCGCAACCTCCGCATCGTGGAGGACTGCGCGCAGAGCTGCGGGACAGCCTACCGGGGCCGGCAGATCGGGGCGTGGGGGGACCTGGGGGCGTTCAGCCTCCAGTTCTCCAAGGTCATCACGTCCGGGGAGGGGGGTGCGGTCACGTCCAGCGACCCGGACCTGTACGAGCGGGCGGTGCGGTATCACGACCAGGGGAGCTTCCGGGAGAGGGGGCGCTTCCCCGGCTTCTCCCCCCGCCTGGGGGCGTTCGTGGGCGAAAACTACCGGATGAACGAGCTGACGGGCGCAGTGGCCCTGATGCAGCTTGCGAAGCTGGACGGAATCGCCAAGACGCTGCGGGCGCGCTACCGCCGGTTCCGGGAGGGGATCTCGGACCTCCCGCTGAGGCCCCGGCCGGTGAACGACGAGGAGGGACACCTGGGCGCGCGCTGGGGGCTGGCGTTTGAGGACGCGGAGACGTGCGCCCGGTTCGCGAAGGCGCTGCGCGAGGAGGGGCTTTCGCCCGGCCTGGCCTACGGCGGAGAGCCGGTGTACATGCAGCCGCAGATCCTCAACCGGGCAACGGCCACGCCGGAGGGCAACCCCTGGCGGTCCCCCCTTTACGAGGGGGATGTGACCTACGGCAGGGGGCTGTGCCCGAGGTCCGAGGACATCCTGAAGCGCGTGCTGCTGATCGCGAGCATCAACCCGCGCTACGCGGAGCGGGATGTGGATGACATCGTCGGGGCCGTGCGCCGGGCCGCGAAGGCCGTGTTCTAAAAAATCCGTCGCTCCGAGGGAGAACTCGATGGGTACGAACGACGAAGCCTTCCGATTCAGACACGTCATCATCGACGCCCACGGCCCTCAAAACCCCCACATCAAGGCCGTCGGCGACGTGAATGGAGACGGTTTTGCAGATGTCGTCGTCGCCAGCAGCAACGGCGGCCCCCTGGTCTGGTATGAATATCCCGGCTGGACCCGGCGCGTCATCGCGCCGTCGGGGAGGTGGAGCACGGACGCCAGGCTCGTGGACATGGACGGGGATGGGGACCTGGACGTGCTCATCTCCGAGTGGTACACGCACGGCCATCTGGAGTGGTACGAGAATCCGAGGCCGGGTGGAGACCCGGCCTCCGACCCGTGGGCCCGGCGCGTCATCGGATGCCCCCGCGCCCACGACATCGAGGTGGGTGACCTGGACGCAGACGGGCGGCTCGAAATCGTCACGCGCACCCAGGGGAGAGACGGGGACCACGTCGTCATCCGAAAACAGGGACCGGACAGGGGCTGGGTCCAGCGCGCGATCCCCTGCCCGGCCGGCGAGGGGCTTGCCGTCGGGGATATGGACGGGGACGGGCGTCTGGACGTGGTGATCAGCGACCGCTGGTACAGAGCGCCTGAAGACCTTCTAAGCGGCCCCTGGGAGGCGCACGTTTTCAGCGACTGGACGCCGGACGCCGTGGTCAAGCTGGCCGACATGAACGGGGACGGGCGTCTGGACGTGGTCCTCACGCGCTCCGAGGGGCTTTACAGGTTGTCCTGGTTTGAGGCCCCTTCCGATCCCGCCGCCGGGACGTGGGTCGAGCACGTCGTGGACGACTCCGTGGACTTTGCGCACAGCCTGGAGGTCTGCGACCTGAACGGGGACGGGGGGCCGGACATCGTGACGGCGGAGATGCACCAGTCGCCCCGCCGGCGCGTGATGATCTACCTGAACGAGGGGCTGCGGTGGAGGCGTCAGGTGGTCGCCGTCACGGGGTCTCACAAGCTCTGCGTGGCCGACATCGGCAACACCGGCGCGCTGAGCCTGATCGGCGCAAACTGGAGCGGCGACTACCAGCCAGTCGAGATGTGGGAGCGGGTCGCGCCGGAAAAACAGGGATAAAACAGGCGTCGGCGTGATTCGCGGGCCTGCTCGCACGGTTCCCCGCGTGGCCCGAATTCATCGCCCAGGAGATGGACGATGCCGAGTAGGGTCTTTAACATCGCCCATCGCGGATGGTCTTCCCGGTACCCTGAAAACACCCTCCCGGCGTTTCTGGGGGCCGTGGAGGCCGGCGCGGACCTGATTGAGCTGGACGTACAGTGCACGCGCGACGGGCACGCGGTGGTCCTCCACGACGCGACGGTGGACCGGACGACGGACGGCTCCGGGCGAGTCTGCGATTTTTCGCTCCAGGAGGTGAAGAGGCTCGACTGCGGGGGGTGGTTTTCGCCGGCCTTTCGGGGTGAGCGGGTTCCGACGCTGGGGGAGACGATCGAGGCGCTGAAAGACCACCCGGTCAAGCTTTGCGTGGAGATCAAGGCCCGCGACGCCGAGGGGACGCGGCAGACGGTCGCCCGGACGATCCAGACCATCCAGGAACACCGCGTTCTGGATCGTTGCATCCTGACGAGTTTCTTGCCGGAGGCGCTCACGCAGGCCAGACGGCTGGAGCCCCTGATCCCGACGGCCCTGGACCCTGACGAAGAGACCCTCTTTTCGGCGTGGGATCTCTGCGCCCAGGTCCTGCGCATCGGGGGGAACATCCTGTCCCTGCGCCACGACTGGCTGACCCAGGCGCTGGTGGACGAGGTCCACGCGCACGGCATTCCGATCTGGACCTGGACGGTCAACGAGCCGGAGGCCATGCGGCGGGCCGTCGCCTTCGGGGTGGACGGGATCATGACGGACGACCCGGCGCGTCTGCGTGAGCTTCTGAGTTCCGGCCAGTCCGCAGGGAGTCTCCACGAACTCTGATTTCACCCCTGAGAAAGCAGATGCCTATCACGTATCGGGTTGAAAACGCCGTGGTGCGCGCCCTCGAAGGTGAGGAGCAGGTCGGGCGGATCTCCGTCCCGGACATCGACTTTCACTGGTGCGAAAAGGTCTACGTGAAGATGGCCGGGATCGCGGGCGTGGGGACGAAGGAGGCGCTCAGGGGGAGGGGGATCGCGTCGCGCATGATGGAGGAGGCCCGGCGGTTCGCGGTCGAGAGCGGATACGCCTGCTCTGGCATCTCCACGAACGTCGGCAACATCGCCCGGAGGCTCTACGCCAGGGCCGGGTACACCACCCTGTTCAGGCCGGGGGAGTTCGTCAAAAAACTCCAGGGACTCCGGCCCTGCGAGGCGGCGGGCGTGGAGATCAGGCCCTACCGGGAGGGGGACGAGGAGAAGTTCCTGGGCCTGTTCGAGGACCTCTATGCCCCCTTCTTCGGCTGGCGAAGAAAGGCCGCTGCGCGATGGCACGCGCTGCGGAGAGAGGTCCGGGAGAAGGACCCGGAATTCCTGTTCGTGGCGGAGGACGAGGATGGCATCCAGGGGTGGGCAGGATACTTCCGGCAGTGGGTCGGGCTGGTGTCGGACTTCACGTCCGGCCTTCCGAAAAGAGGGGGGCCATTGCCCGATCTCTCCTGATTCATCTGGAGAACCACCTTCTCTCTCAGGGCATCGACGCCCGCATCTGGGCGCCCCCCGGAGACCTCTTTGCGAAAGCCCTGCTCACCGCCCACGGTTACGCCTTCAGGGAGGCCAGGGTCTTCATGGTCTCCATCTTGGACCTCCCCGGACTGCTCAACGCCCTCTGTCCGCTCCTGAGCCGGAGGCTGGCCGGGGCCTCCCCCTGGCGAGGCGTGATCCGGGTCGAGACGCCGCTTCAGGAGGGGTTTCTCAGGATCGGCGAAGGGGTGAGCGTAGAGGAGAAAGGGGGGCCGGACGTGGAGGTCCTCGCGCCACAGGAGGTCCTGGTGAGGATATTGGCCGGGGTTCTGACACCCTGGGAGGCGTATCTGGAGGGGCTGCTGTCGGTCCGGCCGGAGATGACGCCGGAGGCGCGGTCGCTCCTGACGGCCCTCTTTCCGGAGACACCCTGGTTTCACCCGGCGGACGACCTGTGGTAAGGCAGAGATCAGGGGAAGGGATGAGACGGAGGTGTCACTGTGAGCGCAAAACCCTGCATCATTTATCCTGACACCGCCCAGTCTGTCGAGGCCGGACAGCTCGGCGCGGTGGTCGTGAAGCGTTACGTCGACGAACCTGGCCAGGTCAGTTTTGGGGTCATCGACTATGTGCCGGGATGGTTCATCGCCCTGCACCACCACCGGACGTGGGAACTCATCATCATCGACCAGAGTTCGGACGGCCCGGGCTACACCCTCTTTGACGGGCGCTGGTGGCGGGCGGACCCCGGCAGCGGAGTCTTCCTCCCGAAGGGTTACCCCCACGCCTGGTCCGCCGGATGCGAGCGGGGGTTCAAGATGCTGTGGGTCTACGGCGGCTCGGTCGAGGAGGCGGGGCGCATTTACGACGCCGACCCCCAGACCTTCCAGCCGATCTCGCAGGAAGAGGAGCGCGCCGCCCTGACCTGGACGCCCGGAAGCGTCTAAAAAGATGAACCCCACGTCTGAGCATTGAAGCCAAACAGAAGGAGTCGCCATGAACCTCGCTCCACACCCCCGGCTCTACATCAGCGCCGATCACTACCGGCGCGTCCAGCAGCCCTCGAACCTTCCGATCCTGACCGCCGCAGCTAAGCGCGTCACGGACCTGGCCCGGAAGTTCCTCGAAGACCCGACCATCGTCGTGGACGAGACGGGACACAACTACCACCTCATCCGCGCCAGGCGGATGCAGACGCGGGTCGTCACCCTGCTGACCGAGTTCCGACGGACCGGGGACCGGCGCTGCCGGGACGCGATCCTGGAGGACGTGCGCCGGATTTCGGAGTGGGAGTACTGGTCCTGGATCACCTGGCGGCAGAACGACCCGAGGCCCGAGGCGATCTTCGACCTCTCCTACGGGGAGAACTCGGCCACGCTGGCCCTGGCCTTCGACGGGCTGCGGGATACCCTGAACGTCGCGGAGGTCGCGCTGTTCGTGGAGACGGCGCGCCGGCGCGCCCTCGGCCCCTACGTCCACGTGAACGGCGGGGAGAAGAAGCAGGGCTACTACCGGAAGCCGGACACGAACTGGAACACGGTCTGCAACGGGGGGGCGGGCCTGCTCGCCCTGGCGATGGGGGACCTCTGCCCGGAGTCGGAGCAGGTGGCCGCGCTGGTGGAGGAGGGGGTCGCGCCCTTCTTCGAGTTCCTCCGGGGGGACGGGGCCTGGCCGGAGGGGATCGGCTACTGGAACTACGGCATGCGCTACGGGTTCATGTACCTCCTGAGCCACGAGCGGGCGACGGGGCAGAGGCACCCCCTGCTGGAGCGGGCCGGGACGCAGGCCACGCTGCTGTTTCCGCTCGTCTTCTCCCCGAACGGCGCGCCGTGCAGCTTCGGGGACGTGAACCACTTCTCCCCGCTCCCGTTCCACGTCGCGGCCGCGGAGCGGTTCGGGAGGGAGGACATCCTGGCGGAGCTGGACCGGAGGCTGGAGGCGAGGGGGGGCACGTCCGGGACCTGGCCGGACGACGCGGAGCTGCTCCTGCTCCACCCGAGACGGAAGTCCCGGGCGAAGGCCTCGTGGAAGCGGGTCTCCCTGCAGGAGGGGCTGGAGTGGGGGTACATGGCAGACCGCTGGCCCACGCCCTCCCTCTACGTCGCCGTGCGCGGCGGGACCACGGACGCCCCGCACGTCCACCGGGACCTGATGAGCTACTTCTGTCTGGTGGGGGACGAGCGGCTGATCGAGAACGTGCCGGTGGACGACTACCTGGACACGACCTTCAGCCCCCGGCGCTACGAACTCTACGAGACCTCCGCCGCGTCCAAGAACGCGGTCTTCATCAACGGCGTGGGGATCACGGATAAGGTGACGGCCCGGACGACGCCCCTGGGCGGGACGGGCTACGAGGGGTTCCTGATGGACGTGACCGGGGCGATGGGGACGATGCGGGACGGGCCTGCCGTGCGGTTCTGCGGGAGGGCGATCCTGATGGTCCGGCGCAGGGGCGTCCTGGTGATCGACCGGGTCGAGCTGCCGCACGCGGGGCTGGTGGAGTCGCGCCTGCACACCTTTTTCAAGGTGACCTTCGGGAAGGGGGACGCGACCGTGCGAGGCAAGAAGGGGCGGCTGCACGTCTCCTTCGCGGCGTCGCAGCCCGCCCGCCTCAAGCCGGGCAGGGGCATGCCGACCAACCCCGCGCGGGAGCCGGACACGACCCTCCGGCACGTGAGCGAGCGGAAGGTCCACGAGATGACGCTGTGCCACTTCCTGATGCCGAACGGGAGGGCGAAGGTGGCGGTGACCGAGAAGGGGGAACGCACGACGGTGGCGGTGACGGGGGACCTGAAGTTCAGGATCAGCTTTGCGACAGCCAGGCTGGAAGTTTGATGGATAACGCAAAGGCGAAACACATCGCCGTCATCGGCGCAGGACCGATCGGCCTGGAGGCCGCGCTCTACGCCAGGACCCTCGGCTATGAGGTGACCGTCTTCGAGCGGGGGGAGGTGGGGGCCAGCGTGCGGGACTGGGGATTCATCACGCTCTTTTCGCCCTGGTCGCTCAACTGTTCACCCCTCGGTCGCCAGGCCCTCCGGCGGGACGACCCGGCGTGGACGCCCCCCGATGACGCGGCCTGCCCCACGGGCCAGGAGTACTCCGAAAGATACCTGCTCCCGCTGAGCCGGCTGCCGGCCCTGCGGGGCTGCATCCGTACGCAGACGGAGGTCCTGGCCGTCGGCAGGGAGGGGCTGCTCAAGGGGGACCTGATCGGGGACCCGCGCCGGGGGGGGCATCCGTTTCGCATCCTGGTCCGGGACCGGAGCGGCCAGGAGCGCGTCCACCTTGCGGACGTGGCGCTGGATGCGTCGGGGACCTACGGGCACTCCAACTGGATCGGGTCCGGGGGCATCCCGGCCCCCGGCGAGCGGGCCAGCGCGCGCCGGATCAGCTACCGGCTGGAGGACATTGCGGGCGCGGCCCGGCCTCGCTACGCCGGGAAGCGGACGCTTCTGGTGGGCGGGGGCTACTCGGCGGCCACGACGGCCGTGGCCTTCGAGGCCCTGATCCGGGAGGCGCCGGGCACGTCGCTCCTCTGGGTGAGCCGCACGGAGGACGAAATGCCTTACCAGTCGATCCCGGACGACCGGCTGCCGAGCCGGGCGGCGCTGATCGCGTCGGCCATCCGGGTCGTGTCGGGGCGCCCCGGCATCGAATACCACCGCTGCGCCTCTGTGGAGGCGATTCGGTCTGCGGACGCGGAAGGGCGTTTTGGGGTGACCCTCCGCATCAACGGGCAGACGCGGGAGACGGCGGTGGACCGGATCATCGGCAACGTGGGCTACAGCCCGGACAGCTCGATCTACCGGGAGCTCCAGGTCCACGAGTGCTACGCCACGTGCGGGCCCATCGACCTGGCGGCGTCTCTGCTCGCCTCGTCGCCCGGCCCGGACTGCCTGGCCCGGACGAGCGCCGGGCCGGAGGCCCTGAAGAACCCGGAGCCGAACTTCTACATCCTGGGGGCCAAGAGCTACGGCCGGAACTCGACCTTCCTCATCCGGCTGGGCCTGGAGCAGGTGAGGGATGTGTTCACGCTGATCGCGGGGGACCCCGGACTGGACCTGTATCCCGGTTGACGCCCATGTCAAAAGAAGCGCCCGAAGTCGCCCTCCACGCGCTGGACAACCTCTGGTTTCAGGTGGGGGGCACGGTCTGCAACCTCTGGTGCACGCACTGCTTCATCAGCTGCAGCCCGGACAACCACGCCTACGGGTTCATGACGCTGGGGCAGGTCCGGCCCTATCTGGAGGCGTCGAAGCGGCTCGGCGTGAAGGAGTACTACTTCACGGGCGGGGAGCCGTTTATGAACCGGGAGATCGTGGACATCCTGGCGGAGACGCTGGCGATCGGGCCGGCCACGGTCCTGACGAACGGCACGGTGTTCCGGGAGGGGGACATTCGGCGGCTGGCCGAGGTCGAGCGGGCATCTCCGTATTCGCTGGAGTTCCGGGTGAGCATCGACGGCTACTCCCCGGAGACGAACGACCCGGTGCGGGGGGAGGGGACGTTCCGGAGGGCGATGGAGGGGGTCCGGCTGCTCCTGAGGTATGGCTTTCTGCCGATCATCACGGCGGCGCGGGTGTGGGATGAGAAGGAGGACGCCTTCGTCCAGAAGCAGTTCGTGGAGGCCCTCAGGGCCGTCGGCTACGACCGGCCCCGGCTCAAGGTCCTGCCGCCGCTCAGGCTGGGCCGGGAGGTCGCGAGGTCTCGCGGGTATGCGGACTATGAGCAGGTGACGCCGGAGATGATGGCGGGCTACGACCAGGGCCACCTGCTCTGCTCGAACAGCCGGGTGGTGACGGACCGGGGCGTCCACGTGTGCCCCATCCTGATCGACTCCCCGGAGGCGCGGCTGGGGGAGACGCTAAAGGAGGCGATGAGGCCCTATCCCCTCCGGCACCGGGCGTGCTACACGTGCTACCTCTACGGGGCGATCTGTTCCAACGCCCCGTCTCGGCTTTTAGACCCCTCCCCCCGTCCCACCACCCCACCTGTCGCTCCCATGAGGTCGCGACCCACCACCCTTCCAGAGGGAGAGGGGGAGCAGCCTTGTCAACAAGACAAGGGCGCGACACAGAAGGGCTAACCACCGGGGTTCAGAAGAGGCGTTAGGCTGCAGTGGAAACCTTTGGATGATCCGTCTTCTGGAGCAATGCCCTTGCGTCGCGCCAAGCCCCTCGCGGCGCTTGAGCGAGCGATTCTTTGCCTACTTTCTGATCGTTCAGAAAGTAGGTCGGCGGCATGGGCCGCCGAAACGGTGAGGTGGGGTATTCAGGAGAAGAGTTTTGGAACAATTCACCCGCATCGCCACCTTTGGTGGCGTCTATAACAACTCTATCGCCCTGGAGGCGGCGGTGCAGGACGCGCGGAGGCGGGGCGCGGAGGCGCTGTTCTGCCTGGGGGACCTGGGCGCGTTCGGGCCGCACCCGGACCGGGTCTTCCCGATCCTGACGGACGCGGGCGTGCGCACCGTGCAGGGGAACTACGACCACTCGGTGGGGAACGGGCTGGCCGACTGCCAGTGCGGGTACACCGATCCTCGCGACAACTATTTCGCGAAGCTGAGCTACGACTACACCTTCGCGCACACGAGCGATGGCCACAAGGCCTGGATGAGGGACCTGCCCCGGTCCATCCGCATCCGGCTGGGTGACTATCGCGTGCTGATGAGCCACGGCTCCCCCCGCCGGATGAACGAGTTCCTGTGGGAGTCGGCCACGCCGACGCATTTCCTGGAGAAACTGTGCGACGATTTCGGGGCGGACATCCTGCTGGCCACGCACACGGGCCTTCACTGGCATCGCCCTCTGTCGAATGGCCGGCGCTTCGTCAATGTCGGAGTGATCGGCAGGCCGGCGAACGACGGGCGCACGAACGTCTGGTACACGGTCCTGACGGCGGGAGAGGGTCTAAAAGTGGAGTTCGTGCCGCTGGAGTACGACTACCGGGGCCTTGCGGCGGAGATGCGCGCGGAGGGGCTGCCCCAGGCGTTCATCGACACGGTCCTCACCGGATGGTGGACCTGCTGCCTCGAAGTCCTGCCGATGAAGGAACGGAGACGCGGAAAATATTGATGTAGGGGCGACCGGCTGGTCGCCCCTACAGGTTCCATCCCATCACGCTGCCGTTCGCGCAGCCGGCCACGAGGGTCTCGCCGAGGGCCGTCAGGGCCGTGACCCTCGACCCGGCCTCCATCCGGCCTGTGACCTTACCGGCCCCGCTCAGGAGATGGAGGCTCCCGTCCTCGCACCCCGCGACAACACGCCCATCGAGGGACGCCGTCGCCCGCACCGCCGCGCCTACGTTCACCGTCCAGAGCTTGTCGCCGTCCACGCTGAACCCGCAGACATAGAAGCTGGGCGATCCGACGATGAGCCGGCGCTCCCCCTTCTCCCCCAGAATCTCGACCCCCACCACCTCATCCCCCAGATTCCGCTCCCAGAGCAGACGGCCCTCCGGCCCTGAGAAGACCCGCAGGGTGAAATCCCGGTTCGTCCCGCAGACCACCTCCGGCCTGCCGTCCCCGTCCAGGTCGGCCACCCGCACGGCCGTCAGCTTGGAGGTCCAGCCCTGATTGGGGTAGCGCCGGCGGACCTGGCCGTCGTGCCCGACGGCCAGACAGACGCTGGTGGACGATTTGATCGAATTTCCGCCCACGATCTCCCGTTTTCCGTCCAGGTCCACGTCCGCGGTCGTCAGAGTGACGAAAATCCCGTGGTCCGTCCGGTAGTTCCAGCGCTCCTTTCCGTCGGCGCTCAGGAGGTGGAGGCGCATGTTGGCGACGCCGGCGATCACCTCCGGCCTGCCGTCCCCGTCCAGGTCGTCGGCGTGGACCCTTTTGACCATCGAGGCGCCGAGGGTCCACCAGGGCCAGTACTGCGGACCGAACGCCGGCTCGTAGCGCCAGAGCTCGCGGCCCTCCGCGTCGAGGGCGTAGACGTGGCGGTCATCCGACCCCGCTATGACCTCCGGCCTGCCGTCCCCGTCCAGGTCTGCGGCGCAGACGCTGTTCACAGGCCCGCCGGTTGAGAACTGCCAGAGCGTCTCGCCGCCTGCGCTGACGCGATGGACGGACCCATCGGCGGACCCGACGACGCAGCCGTCCTCAAAGGGGGCGATGGACGCGACGGCCCCGCCGGTCCGGCAGGCCCAGGAGGGCGGGAGGCGCCTGCGGCGCGGGGACCGCGCAGGTCCGGCCTTCTGCCCCGCGAGGGCGAGGACGGCCTGCGAGACGGCCCTGGCGAAGGCGGTCGCGGGGTTTACCCGGAGGGCAGATATCCCGGCCTGGACCGCGACCTCCTGGACGCCGGCATCCGTGGCGATCTTGAGCGATGCCCGGCGCCGGGCCTCCACCTGGACCTCGCCGGTCGCGAAGGTCAGGGAGAGGGAGACCGGGGCGTCGGCCTCAAAGGAGGACGAGCCGCACGTCAGTCTCCGCGCATTCAGGAGGGCGAACCCGTCCCCGTCTATGGCAAAGACCTGCGCGTCGACGGCCAGGTCCAGGGCCTCGAACTTCCCCGCGCCGACCAGGGTCCGGCCCCCTTCGATGCGGGCGGCGGCCTGGCCGACGCGGGAGAGGCCCCACGACGCGGGCCTGCGCGGACAGGTCGCGTAGATCAGGTTGAGAAAGACATAGCGCTCGCCGGTCCGCATCCTCAGGCCGACGCTCTCGTGGAACTGGTGCGCGGTCAGGTCGTCAGTCTGATACCACTCCCGGAGCTGTCTCAGGCCCTCCGGGTCGTGGTCCGTGGAGAGGCCGAAGGGGACAGGCTCGGTCCAGAGGCGCGCGGCATCGGCGTTGAGGATATGGAGGTCATAAGGCCCGCCCTCCCCCTCCTGCCGCGCCGTCAGGTGACCCTCTTTTAGCGATGGCGTCCCCATCACCTTCCACCGGCGCTCCAGGGTGTAGTCCCCCTCCACCTTTGCCGTCAGTTCGTCGATGAAGACGAAGTAGCCCCCTTTTTTCCAGATGACGTTCCGATACCAGTCCACGCTCAGGTAGTCGCGCAGGAAGGTCCGGGAGAGACCGAACGCCCGGAAGTCCGCGATCCCCTCCATGCCCGCGAAGGTGGGGGGCAGGACGCCCTCCCCCTCCCGCACGACCGTGACGACGTTGTGGTCCCGGTAGTTGGGCCAGTGGAGGTTGTCCTCGGTGAGGATGAAGATCCGGCCGAACTGCCCGAACTCGGTGACGCCGTTGGCGTCCTCGTAGGAGTGGGAGCCGCCGCCGACCCCGTCCAGCAGGAGGTACTGGTCCTCCGGGTCGAATCCCGCGCGGAAGGAGACCTTGTCGAACGTCAGATCGTGGGGGACGTTCGGGAGGGTCATGTACCAGTGGGAGGCGTAGACCGGGTCCACGTGGGGAAGGTCGTAGTAATAGCGGTCGAGGGGGGCCACGGCGACCCCGATCAGGTCCGCCGGGACCACGGGGGCCAACCCGCAGTCGAACGAGCGGAGGAGTTCACACCCGTACCCATCCGTCAGGGCCCGCTCCATCGGGTCGCGGCCCAGGACGTAGGTATAACGCCCGTCCCGGTAGTACCACGCGGCCTTCTGGAGGAGGCTGTGGGCGTCCTGCTGGCCCCCGGCCCAGCAGTCGCCGGTGACGGCCATGCCCCCCCTGTTGTTCGTGTTGACGATGGCCCGGTCCGCGGCCAGGCGCGCCGCGCCCTTCTCGAAGAAGGCCATCCGGCCCGTGGTCAGGGCATAGGTGGCCATGTTCTCCAGCGTGGCGTGCCAGCCGGGCGCGCAGTCGCAGACCGGTTTGGAGCAATCGTCCGTCACCCGGTAGAACTCGTGGACCAGGGCCATCCAGTCCTGTGTCTCCGGGAGTTGATAGGAGCGGTCGAAATACCGCGCCCCGAACAGCAGGGCGATCCCGAGCAGGGTCTGGTGGTTCTGTCGGGGCTCGGCGAAGCGGGCCAGGTTGCGGAAGGAGGGGTTCTGAAAGCCCTCCCTGGACCGGAGGACGCGGAGGAGGTAGTTCGTGACGGCCAGCCGGTCGTCGTCGGAGAAGGCCGGGCTCTCCTCGATCACGTCCCAGAGCATCACCTTGCCCCAGAAGGAGAGGTGGACCTGGACCTCATAGGTGTTCTCGGGCGCGGCGGCGATCATGGCCATCATCCCCTCCCGGAAGCGCTGCGCGAAGGCCTCGTCCCCGGACAGGGCGTAGTAGCGTCCAAACCGGACCATGTGCTCGCTCTCGATCCCGAATCCCCATGTCTCGGGCGTCTCGGACATGGCCTCCTTCAGACGCCGGCGCTCCCGGTCCATCCCCTTTCCCAGCTCGACCTCGAACAGCCGGCCCAGGACCGGGCCGGACTCCATCTCGGCGCAGAGCCGGTCCGCGGCCTTCGACACGCCCGGCGCGTCGCTTCCACCCACCAGGATCACGTTGTGGCCGTCCCCCTCCGGGTTGTGGATCGTGGAGAGCACGTAGCCGCCGTCGCCGGGGTAGCGGCGGTCCACGAAGGCGTAGAACTGGAGGTAGAGGTGTTCGATGAGCCGGTTGTCCGCGAAGTTTCCGAGGGCGATGGTCGGGCCGCCCATCGGGCCGCCCGGAGGGACCCGGTCGTCCGGCAGGATGGGCAGGACGATACCCCATCGGGATTGGGCCACGGCCGCGATGCGCTCCGCCGCGTCCCGATAGGCCCCGGAGGCCGGGGTGACGATCTGAGCGCCGGCCAGGTCCGTGGTCAGGCAGAGGTCCTTGAGCTTGGTGATCTGATCCATTACAACTTATCCGCCTCCACGGGCCGCTTCTCGGCCAGGGAGATCTTGACGGCCTCCAGGGCCTGCATCGTCCGGCGCACGTCCCGGCCCGAGGCCTCCGGCTCGCGGCCCTCCAGGACCGCGTTCACGAACTCCGCGATCTGCCGCTGCATCCCCCCCTGGACGTCAAACTTGTTCGGCAGGGTCTCCCCGTTGAGGGTCAGGACGTCGTTCGTGATGCAGAGGCACCCCTCGGTCCCGGCGATGAGGCAGTCCCACGCGCCCGGCTTGATGTTGATCGAGTGGGTCATGGTCGCCATCGCGCCGTTCGACAGGTCGAACAGGATGTCGATGTCGTCGTAGTCCCGCCAGTGGGGGTTCGTCTTCCGGCCCAGGGCAAAGGTCGTGCGCGCGTGCGCGTCGTTCAGGTAGAGGATCATGTCCACCTCGTGCGCCCCGAAGCCGTAGAGCACCCACCCGCCCGCGACCGCCGGGTCGTTGGACCAGGGCTCGGCCCGGTGCTCCCTGGTGAAAGAGTGCCGGCGGCGGATGACGTTCGTGGGGCTCCCGACGGCCCCGCTCTGGATGAGCCGGCGGGCCTCCCGGTTGGCCTCCCGGAAGCGGAGGACCTGGCCGACCATGAGCGTCACCTTCGCGGACTGGGCGGCGGCGATCATGCTGTCGCATTCCCTGAGGGAGATGGCCATGGGCTTCTCCACCAGGATGTGCTTGCCGGCCTTCGCGGCGGTGAGGGCGTGGGCCTCGTGCAGGGCGTGCGGGAGGCAGATGGAGACGGCGTTCACGGCGTCGTCTTGGACGGCCTCCTCCGTGGAGGTGGCCCACCGCTTTGCGCCGTACTTCTGCGCAGCCTGCTCGGCCCGCTCCCTCGCGATGTCCACGGTCACGGCCACCTCCGCGTTCGGGAGGGCCGCGATGGAGGCCATGTGGCTCTGCGCGATGCCGCCACAGCCGATGATAGCGAAACGGACTTTGTCCATGAGAATCTCCTATTTTTCGATTTTAAAACTCGTCTCCCGCTCCGCTTTTGCGCCGGAGTTCAGGTCCGTGACGACCACGCGGACGGCGTGGCTTCCGGTCCGGGCCTCCTGGAGGTTGAGCTCCACGTGGAGGAAGTCGGTCCGCTGCGTCCCGTTCATGTCATAGGTGATCGTCAGCTCCCCCTTCTTCTCGTCCGAGCCGACGAGCCGGCCGAGGCCGGAGAGGAGCTTCACGCCCAGGCTCTCCCGCCTGCGTGTCTGGATGATGTAGTCCACCCGATAGCGCGTCTGGCCCGCCGCGTCCGGCGTCAGGTTGTAGACCTCGCAGTAGAGGAAGGGGTTCTGGTCCCGGCGGTAGGCCCGTGACGGCATCGGCAGCACGCGCAGGCCGTTCTTGACGAAGGGGTCTGGGCCGGGGTGGGGCGCGATGCGCTCGGCCAGCTCGATGTCGCTGACCTGGAGGCTGTCCGTCCCGAAGCGGTCCACCCGCACTTTCTGACGATAGGACTGCATCCGGTTGGAGACCCGGTCCGTCACCTGCACCGCGAGGTGGTAGTCCCCCGGCGGCAGGTCGAAGGCCTTCACGTCCGGGATGAAGGCCCCTGCGCCGGTGTCGGGCAGGGCGGAGGCGGCGAAGGAGAGGAGGTCCTTTGCCCGGAGGACCTCCCGCCAGGTCGTGTCGAACAGGGCGATGCTCCGCTCCAGGGCGGCGATGCGGCCGGAGTCCTGGTAGGCGATCTCGGAGACCGGGACGCCGGTGTAGACCTCCAGGTGTGTCTTGCCCCCGTCGCCCCGGAAGCCCGCTGGATAGGTCCCGAAGGTGAGGGGACCGGCCACGTCCGGCTGGTAATAGTCCGGGGTGGCGGAGGCCACGGTCTCCACGATGACCTTCGGGGAATTGCTGATGATGGCCGTGCCGGGGACGCCGAAGGGGACCGGGGCGTAGTCGTAGCGCCCGTTCAGCATCTCATCCGTAAAGGTGACCTCGATCCCCCCGCCCAGGTTGAAGTAGATCCAGGACTCCCACGGCACCTGGCTGCTCCCGCCCGCGGCGATGACCTGCGCGGACCGCCCCGGCCCGGTGAGCGGGTAGACCGGCCCCTGGTGGAGCGAGGGGGTGTTGATCACGAACCCCGACCCGTAGAGCCCCAGCGCCAGGCGCTCCTTGACCCGCTGGACGCGCAGGTCCGAGGACTTGATGAAGTCGATCTCGTCCGACCGGGCGCGAAAGTCGGGCTCCCCGTAGCGGATGTAGACCTCCCCGCGCCGGTCCCAGGGCGTCTGCTTCTCCCCGAAGCGATTGCGGGCGACCCAGACGCGGCGGTAGTGCTCCAGGAGGCGCTCGTTGACGGGCGTGGCCGGGACCAGGTCCCGCTCCGTCCAGAAGCGGCGCAGGAACTCCCGGCGCTCCTCCGGGCTGGACGTGGCCGCGTAGGCCTTGATCTCGTCCAGCGCGCCGACGAAGGTGATGTCGTCGTAACAGGCCCGCTCCCCCGCGTCGACCCTGTCGAGATAGGTCGCGAAGAGCTCGTTCGCCCGGTCAAAGTCCCCCTGCCCCAGGTGGGTCTGCGCCACGATCGGCAGCTCCCGGATCAGGTCCGGCCGCTTTTGAAGCGAGGCGGCCATCAGCTCGCGGGCCTTGTCATACTGCCTGTTGCGCACATAGAGGTCCCCCAGGTGATGCGCCGCGTCCAGGTCATCCGGTCGAACCTGAAGGTAGCGCTCATACCAGAGGATCGCGTTGGGCAGGTCCACGGGCGGGAACTGATACCACTCGGCCAGCAGCAGGTGGACGCGCGGGTCGTCCGGCCTCATCTTGTAGGCCCGGTCCATCTCCGACTTCGCGTCCATATCCTTCAGCTTCCAGGACGCCTGGGCGATGTGATACTGCGCCTCCGCGTAGCCCCGGTCCTTCATCAGGGCGTCCCGGAAGTAGTCGATGGCCTGCCGGGTCTGGATCCTGTTCCCCTCCATCAGGGCCCGGCCGATGCCGTCGTAGGCCTCGGGGGAGGTCCTGGCGGACAGGGCCTTCTTGAAGGCGTCTCTGGCCTCATCGGGGTTCTTCAGGAGCAGGTAGGCGTCCCCCAGCTTGAGGTAGGCCCGGTCGTTCTTGGAGTTGAGGCTGAGGGCCTCCTGGAGGGGCAGGACCGCCCCGCTGGCGTCCCCCGCGTCGAGGCGTCCGAGGGCGACCCTGAACAGGGAGTCGATCTCCGCCTGTCGCGGATGGGGAGGGCGCTCCTTGGCGGCGGCGGGAAAGGCGCCCACCGCAGAGACGCAGAGCACGCTGAGAAGGATCAGGGGTTTTCGCATGGAAACCTCGCAATCCAACGGTGTCTGGACCGTAAGGGCGGGTTTGAAACCCGCCCTTACAACCCGCCCTTACAACCCGCCCTTACAACCCGCCCTTACAACCCGCCCTTACATCGATACGACCGTCAGACAGACCGCCAGGGCCAGGTTGACGCCGTGCCCCAGCAGGCAGAGCGGACAGGAGACGTGGAGCCTGTAGCGAAGCGCATGGACGAGATAGACTCCCAGCAGGACCGCGAGATAGGAGACGATCTGCGCCGCCGCCATCCAGGCCGAGGCGGGGTGTGGGGTCCAGGACAGGACGATCAGGCCGGCATAGTAGAGCGCCCCGAAGATAAAGTTGGGCAGGCCCAGCGCCCTGGCGTCCGGTGTCTGCATCACGGCCCGGCACGAGCTTCCCTGTCCGACTACCGGGATCAGCCGGCCCCGCGCGAGACCATAATAGGACATCGCGAAGTAGAGGGCGTTGAGCAGGCCGATAAGGGCCAGAGAGAATATGATCCAGGCCATGTTAGTACGGTTGACCTTGTATCGCCGCGCAGGGGTAGACGGCCACCCTCGTCGGGCCCCGGTGGCCGGCGGTCAGCTCCCTCTCGATCTCCGCCCAGGTCCTGCGGACCGTGAGCTGCTCCGGCGGCGCGAAATACTCCAGGTCGACCCTGGACGGGGCGTCGCACAGGAGGAGGACGCGCCGGGCCTTCGGGATGTGGACCTGGTAGCCCCGGCGCTGGCCGCGGCCGGTGTAGTCGGTCCCGAAGCGCCCGAACAGGTAGTGCGGCAGGGAGAGGCCCTTGGGATGAATGGCCACGACGACGAGGTCCCCGCCCTCTTTGAGCGAGAGGTGCGCGGCCCACATCCCCTTCCCCGGCTGCTCCTCCTGGGGATAGGTGTTCACCACGACGATGTCGCAGTCTTCAGCGGGCCTGGTGTGGTAGATGCGGCGGGCGACCTCCGACCCCTCCCGGTAGACCCGCGCAAAGTCCCCGGCCACGACGCCCACGGCCTCCCGGCGGGCGTTCTGGACGATGTCGATCTTGAGGTCCAGGCCGGCCCTGCGGGCGACCTCCTCCATGTCGGCGCGGCCGAGGTGGACCTTCTCCGGGAGTTCCCCCACGCGGGGGTCGTCCCTGAAGGCGTCCCCGTGGCCGGGGAGGGTGAGGTGGTTGTGAGCGATGGTCTCGATGCCGGAGACGCCCGGCATCACGAGCTTGGCCCCGCCGCCGAACCGGCCCTTGCCCCAGTAGGAGATCAGGCCGCCGATCCCTATTTTGAGGTCGCACGCCATGACCTCCCGGTTGACGTGGACCGGGGTGCCGAAGCTGGTCCGGCCCAGGTAGACGTGGTTCTCGAACACGTTGTGGTTGTAGACCGGGAAGCGCTCCACGACCTCCTCGCCCAGCTTTTTGGCGAACTCGTCCCGCGTCATGGGGAGGTGCGCCCCGAAGGCCCCGATGAACCGGACCTGCTCGTCCCGGACGCCGGCGGCGGCCAGCTCATCTAAAAGGAAGGGGACGATCCGATGGGCGGGGGTGGGCCGGCTCAGGTCGTCGAACAGGACGGCGACCTGCCTCTTCCCCTTCGCCAGGTCGCGGACCTGGGGCGCGCCGAGGGGCCTTCGCAGGCTGTCCCGGATCTGGTCGTCGGACAGGGCCGCGGCGTCGTGGCCGGCCATTTTGCAGACCTGCACGTCCCAGGCCTCCGGGAAGGTCAGGCCGAGGGGGGCGTCGCCGAACCAGGCGGCGGTGGAGAGGGTGACGGATTTATGGGACATGGGGGCTCCTTATTTTTTCGCGATCTCCCGGACCGCTCCGATCAGCGTCTCGACCTCCGCGTCGGAGGTGAAGAACGCGGGCGCTATGCGCACGCCGCTGAACTTGAGGAAGGCGGGGCGCTGGATGATCCGCTTCGCCCGCAGGGCGGAGGAGACGTCCCCGCCCCCTTTCCCCTCTACGGAGAAGGCGACGATGGCCGTGGAGGTCTCCGGGCCGGAGGGGCCCTGCACGATGACGCCGGGGATCTTCCCCAGCGCCTCCCGGAGGTGGGCCGCGCGCTTCAGGCCGAGGGCGTGGACCTGTTCGAGACCGACGGGCTCCAGGAAGTCGAGCGCCCCGGCAAAGGCGTGGAACAGGGGCGCGGGCATCGGCCCGCACTCGAACCGCTGCGCTGAGTCCTGGAACTCGTAGTCGCCCTGCCGCCGGTCGATCCGGCGCGCGCAGCGCGCCCCGGCCATCGTGACCCCCAGCCGCTGCTGCCACGCCCTGCTGACGTAGAGGCAGCCGGCCCCGTAGGGGCCCAGCAGCCACTTGTAGGAGAGGACGCAGTAGAAGTCGGCCCCCATCGCCGCGAGGTCCACAGGGAGCTGCCCGGCGGCCTGCGCCCCGTCGAAGGCCACGGGGATGTCCCGCTCGTGACAGATCCTGCAGACCGCCTCCGCCGGGATGCGGGCGCCGGTGTCCGTGGTCACGTGCGACAGGGCCACCAGCCGCGTCCGGGGCGTGAGCAGGGCCTTGAGGTTGGAGAGAATGGCCTCCGGGTCGTCGGTCAGGGTGAGGCGCTTGACAGAGATGCCTCTGCGCCTTGCGAGGTGCAGGGCGGACATCTCGAAGGCCGGGTGCTCTTCGTCCGTGATGACCATTTCATCGCCCTGCCGCCAGTCGAACCCGTTGGCCACGATCCCGAACCCGTCCGAGACCCCATTCGTGAAGCAGATGTCCTCCGGCGCGACCCCGAAGAACTGCCCGATGCGCGCCCGCGTCTCCGCCACCCGCTCGCCGGACCGCCCGGGGTCCATCAGGCTTGGCGGTCCGTGCAGGGCAACCTCCGTGAACTCCTTCGTCAGCCGGTCGAGCACGGGCTGCGGCGTGGGGCCGATGCCGGCGGTGTTCAGGAAGATGGATTCGGAGAGGGCCGGGATGGAGCGGCGGATGGCGTCGAGGTTGGGGAGGTCCATGGTGGCTCCTGAAAGTGGTGGGGCTTTCGCGTCCTTCGCGTCTTTCGTGTTTTCGCGATTCAGATCAACTTGCGCAACACCTGATGGTAGCGCTCAAAATGCGTCCGGTGGTCCATCCCCGGATAGGCGCCGGCCATGACGGTCACGAACCCGTCGTAGCCGACCTCCTTGAGCGCGGCGAAGATGTCCGGGAGGTTCACGCCGCGCGGGTCGTCAGGCAGGCAGGGCTTGTAGGGCGTGCCGTCGTAGTTCCCGGCGTCCGGCTCGCCGGGGGCCAGGCGGTAGTCCTGGACGCAGACGCTGAAGATGCGCTTCCCCAGGAGGCGGACCGCCGCGCCGTCCCGGATGGGGCGCTGCTGGAGGAGGAGATGGGAGCCCTCGAAGGTGATCCCGAAGTTCTTCCGGCGGACGCTGTCCACAAGGTCCACGGCCTGCTCCGCGTTCTCGTGCGCGGTGCGGTTGTGGAGCTGCGGGGCCAGGACGACGTTCTGCGCCGCCGCGTGGTCCGCCGCCCGCTGCATCCACGGGACCTCTGCGCGGTCCCTGGCGGTGGGCTGCACGACGAACGCGCCCACGGAGGCGGCCAGGTCGATGACCGCGCAGAGGGCCTGGAGGCCCGCCTCGTCCTTGACGGATGAGCCGGTCACGAAGGAACAGGGGGCGTCGTGCCTCCTGAGCAGCTCCCGGATGCGGTCCACCTCGGCCTCCGGGGTGGTCTCGTCGAGCTGGCCCCGGCGGAGGGTGATGCCGTCGTAGCCGATGTCTTTCGCCAGTTTGATCAGGTCTTCGACGGTGACGCTGTACTTCCCGCCGGAGACGGCGAACGCGCGCGCGGACAGACAGAGTTTCATGACAGGCTCCTTGCGTCAGAAGTCAAAAGTCAGGGCCTCACCCCTTCCCCTCTCCCGTATACGGGAGAGGGGTGGACGCGTCAGCGGACGGGGTGAGGGCCGCCCACTCCACAACTTTCCCATCCGCGTCACACCGGCAGACGCCGTAGCGGACGGCCTCCGGGGCCTTTCCGGACCTTCGATCCTGGATCAGGGCGGTCAGGGCGCGCCGGGCGTTGTCGATCATATCAATTTCAGGGATCTCGTTTACGGGGACCCAGCGCAACGTCCCCTCGTCGCAGGGACCGACCCCGGCCCGGTCCGTCTCCGCCGAGCAGAAGACGAGGACGGAGATGTCCCCGGCCTCCGGCAGGGTCAGGACGAACCGGATGCGCAGGTCGCGCAGGTCCGACGCCTTCAACCCCGTCTCCTCCCGGATCTCCCGCAGGGCCGCGGCCTCCACCTCACTCAGTTCGTCCGGCTCGACCCGGCCGCCCACGCCGGTCCACTTGCCCGGCGCAAACCTGGCCGTCCTCGACCGCTCCAGGAGCAGGACGGCGTCGCCTCGAAAGATGAAGGTGGCGACAAAGACGCGGAGGGTCATGGTCGCTGCTCTTGCGCGGCGATGAATCCCCGCGCTACGACAAAAATAGACCCCACAATCCCATCCCCTTGCGCGGGGATGAATCCCCGCGCCTTATCTCGTGGCTGGCAGCCTGACTTTGAACGTCGTCCCCTCCCCCACCTCGCTCTCCACGCTGATCGTCCCGCCGTGCTTCTTCACGATCTGATGACAGATGTAAAGCCCCAGGCCCGTCCCCTCCGCCGGGGGTTTCGTCTTGAAGAACGGCTTGAAGATGTCCCCCCGGATCTCAGGGGAGATGCCTGCGCCCGTGTCTTGACACTCGAAGATCACATACTCAGCCTTCCCCTCTCCCGCATGCGGGAGAGGGGTGGCGAGCGACAGCGAGCCGGGGTGAGGGCCGCCCTCCCCATACGTCCTCAACGTAATCGTCCCGCTCCCCCGAATCGCCTCCATCGCATTGCGGACGATGTGCATCGCCATTTGCCCCAGGTCCGCGAAGCTGCCGGTGACGGTCGGGAGGTCCTCCCCATACTCTTTCACGACCCGGACCTTGCCCTCATCATATCTCCCTCTGAGCATCCGCAGGGCGTCGTCGGCCACGATGTTGACCTGCACCGGCTCGGTGTAGTCCCCGGTCTGCTCGGAGAGGCTCAGGAGGCTGGCGACGATGTCCTTGGCGCGGTTCAGGTCCCTGAGGCCCATCTGGAGGTTCTGGACCAGCGTCGCGCGGTCCTGGGCCAGCTCTTCCGGGGTGTCCTCCTGGAGCATCTCCACGGCGGACTGCATCAGGCTGGAGGCCACGGCGAGGGGGTTGTTCAGCTCGTGCGCGGAGCCGGCGACCAGCTCGCCGACGGCGGCCAGGCGTTCGGCCTGGATGAGCTGCTGCTGCGCCCGCTCCTTCTCGTCGTGGAACGACTTGATGCGCAGCAGGGATCTGACGCGGGCGCGCAGTTCATTCGAGTCCACCGGCTTGCTGATGAAGTCGTCCGCGCCCGCATCGATGCCCGTGACCCGCGAATCCCGGTCCGTCAGCGCCGTGACGAGCACGACGGGGATGAACTGCGTGTCGGGCCGGGACTTGAGCCGGCGGCAGACGTCGAAGCCGGACAGGCCGGGCATCATCACGTCTAACAGGACGAGGTCCGGCGGGTCTGCGGCCACCTGATCGAGCGCCTCCGAGCCGTTGCTCGCCTGGCGCAGGTCGTACTGCAAAGGGGCGAGGATGCCCTCCAGGATGAGGAGGTTGCGCGGCTCGTCGTCTACTATGAGGACCTTGTAGCCGGGCATGGCGTTCTCCTTAAAACGGACCCAACCCCCCACCCCCCTTCCCCAAAGGGGAAGGGGGAGCAGGCTATTCTCTCCCCTCTCCGTTTCGGGGAGGGGACGGGGGAGGGGTCTCACCTATCGGCTCCAGCGGTAGCGTGAAGTAGAACCGGCTCCCTTTACCGACCTCGCTCTCCAGCCAGACCTGACCCCCGTGCTGCTCCACGAACCGCTTCACCAGCGACAACCCCAGGCCGGTGCCCTCATACTTCTTGGTCAACGCCACCTCCGCCTGCTCGAATTCGTGGAAGACCCGCTCCCGGTCCTCCGGCGCGATGCCGATGCCGGTGTCCCACACGCACACCTCCACACACCGCCCATCCCCACCCCCACGTGATTCGTGATTCGTGATTCGTGATTCGTCCCCCACCCCATCCTCCACCCTACCTGTCGCTCCCGTGAGGTCGCGACCCCTGCCCTCCGTGGACGGGGAGGGAGCTATCTTCCCCCCGTTCACGGGGGGATAAGAGGGGGGGCGGTCCACGATCCACGGTCCACGAATCACGGCTTTTATCCCCACCCTCCCCCCGTCCGGCGTGAACTTGACGGCATTGGACAGCAGGTTGAACACCGCCTGTCTCACCTTCCGCTCGTCCGCCACGATCTCCGGGAGGCCGTTTTCGACCTCGCACGACAGGTCGATATTGTGCTTGAGGGCGCGCTCCCGCACGATGGTCAGGCTGTTCTCCAGCAGGGGCTTGAGGTCCACCGTCGACAGCTCCAGGGGGCTGTGGCCGGCCTCCACCTTGGACAGGTCCAGGATGTCGTTGATGAGGGAGAGGAGGTGCTGGCCGCTCTCCCGGACGTTCCTGACGTAGGTCTCCTGCCGGACGTTCAGGTCGCCGAAGTACTTCTCCAGCAGGATGTCGGACATGGCGATGACGGAGTTGAGGGGGGTGCGCAGCTCGTGGGACATGTTCGCCAGGAAGACGCTCTTGGCCTGGTTGGCCTGATGCGCCACCAGGTTGGCCTCGGCCAGAGCGCGGTTCTGCGCCTCCAGCCGCTGGAAGTCGAGGAACCGGGCATAGCCGAGGGAGATCATCCGGGCGAAGTCCTCCGCGACGGCCATGTCATCTTCGGTGAAATGCTCCGGCTTGTGGCTGTTGAAATGAAGGACCCCGTGCGAAAACGGAACTGTCATTGTGGATTGGGGAATCCACTCCAGAGGGACGTTAAGTCCGAATTGTTTCTTGACGTTCTGCTGACCCTGAAGCAGTTCCTCCCGTGTTTTTGGATTGCCCCCCCGATTCAGCCCGCCCTTCTGAGATTTCCAGACTTCCCGATTCAGCCCGCCCTTCTGAGATTTCCAGACTTCTACCACCCAATCCTGATCCTCGCGAAAAGGTCTGTCACCCCGGTAGAGATCGATCCCCTCGATGATGTTTGCGACGGTCGGCGTGCCTTCCCACCCTAAGTCGTACGCTTCGTGCAGAACCATGCAATATTCTCGGATCAACTGCGCCTGCTCGTCAATGACCATCATCACAGGGGAACCCGTGTCCACACCAAGCCCAAGTATCTCCTTGAACACGATCCCCATGACCTTGCCGATGTCGTCGCTCTTCGTCATCGAGGCCACCTCCGCCCGCACGCGCTCCAGCGCCGTCTCCTTCGCCAACTGCCGGGCCTGAGTTTCTAAACGCTGGAAGTCCAGATAGCGGGCGTAGGCCACGGAGAAGGCGTCTGCCAGGTCCTGGACCAGGGCGATGTCCTCTTCCGGCAGAGGGGCCGCGCTGCCCACGTAGAGCAGGCCCTGCGCAAACGGCACGCCCTGGATGACCAGGGACTCCGGCGGGGCTTCCGCGTCCAGAAACCGCTCGCGCTCGATCGCCTTCTCCTGCGCCTGCAGGAACTGCATCCATTCCACGAAGGCCTGCTGATCCCACCGATCCACGTAGACCGCCTTCCGCCGCCAGTGGTCCACCAGGGCATCCACGAAGGGATGACACTCGAAGGCCAGGCTCACCGCAGCCAGCGATTCTCCCTGTGGGTTTGTCAGATAGAATTGAATGCGACGCGTCTCCTCGTCCATGATGAACACGCCGCATCGGAAGAAGGGCACGCCGAGGGCCGTCAATTCCTTCCAGATGAGGGGCGTGACGCGCTCCAGGTCTGCGCTGGTGCGCATAGTGGCGATCTCGGCGCGAACGCGGTCCACCGCCGCCTGCCGGACGGCCTCCCGCGCCCGCGCCTCAGCGTCCTGAAGGTCCAAAAACCGGGTGTAGGCAAAGGCAAATACATCCCGGAACCTGCGGAGCACGTTCAGGTGTTCGTCGGACAGCCGGTCGGGGGTCACGACATACAAGGACCCGTAAGTGAAAATCGCGCCATACAAACGATAGGTGTCCCACTGCTCAGACCACGTTGCGGGATAGCCCTTGTCATTGAGGTAACGGAGAAAATTCTTCCGTGCCTCAACCGTCAATTCAATGAGGCCGATGTCATCCTGACGTTTCCAGTTCGCGTAGACCTCCTGGAGAACCGGGTGTTCGGGAATCGGCAAATTGAGGCCCCGGACGATCTTTCCTTCTGCCGTTGAGGCCCAAAATTCCCATGCGGGCGGATCGGATGTCTCGTCTATGACCACGAATCCACTGCGCCGGATAGGAAGCGCCAGCTCCTTGAATTCCCGGAACACGGTTACCGCGGCCTGGCTCAAGTCCTCGCTCTTCTGCATCCCCAGTGCCGCCGCCCGTACGCGCTCCAGCGCGGCCTCCACCTGCGCCTCCCGCGCGTGCGCCACGAGCTGGTGGTTCGCCGCTGACAGGGCCGCGTTCGACTCCTGAAGCCTCCGGTCCCGGCGCACGACCCGGCCCGTCTGCACCCCGGCCAGCCCCAGCATGACGGCCATTAGGCCGAGCACGTAGGGGTTCTTCCACCAGGGGGCCTCCACGACGAAGGCGTGAAGGGCGGGCGTTGCGTCCACGTTCCCATCCCGGTCCACGGCCCGGACCTCAAAGGCGTGCTTGCCGGAAGTTAGCTCCGTGAAAGTGTAATCTGCTCGGTCCGACCAGGACGACCAGGCCCCATTGTCCATCCGCCACTGGTAGCGCATCTCTCGGGGCAGCGTGTTATCCCACAGGGACCGGCCCGACCATTTCAGGAGGATGTTCCCGGCGGAGGAGACCTTCTCCAGCGCAGGCTCTATGAATGTCTCAGGCCCAATCTTGTCCGGCGTGAACGTCCCGGCCTTCCCGTCATTCGTCAGGAACCAGACTGTTCCGTCTGAGGACTGCCAGATCCGAGCGACATCATTGCCTGGCAATCCGTCCTCAGACGTATAGCTTGCCCAGTTCGACCCGTCGAACCTGCTGACGCCACCCTCCGTGCGGAACCAGAGCGCGCCGTCCGTCGCGGAATAGATGCCTCTGACCCGATTGTCCACCAGGCCGTCTTCGGTCGTATAGGTCTTCCATTCCTTTCCGTTGTAGCGCGTCACCCCCGCAGCGTCAGGCCCCACATAGGCAAACCAGAGGTCTCCGTCGTAGATCGTAAACGAAGATCCGAAAACTTTTTCACCAGGAAGGCCCTCTTCTTGGGTATAACTGCGCCACGTTTTGCCACCTTGTCCTGAGCCTGCCTGTCCTGAGCTTGTCGAACGGGTCGAAGGATCGAACCAGCTCAGCCCGATCCGGGCGCCCGCCCAGATCGTTCCGTTCGGTGATTCAAACACGCTGCCGTAAATCCGGTTGTGGGCCAGGCCGTCTTTGGTCGTGTAGGAGGTCCAGCGTTCCCCATCAAATCGGAGCAGACCACTCCCTTCGGTAACGGTATAGCCAGGTTTATTCCGGGGCGTGGTCGCAAACCAGAGATCGCCGTTTTTTGTCTGGTAGATGCTGCTCAAGTGTTCGCCCACAAGCCCGTCGTTGTGAGTATAGAGCCTCCACGTC
>Ga0209399_10000072_pt1 | contig 57166 bp, 62 predicted proteins | sample OV2TP3_FD_184130 | JGI IMG/M metagenome (GOLD analysis project Ga0209399, IMG submission 184130) | Hot spring microbial communities from Beatty, Nevada to study Microbial Dark Matter (Phase II) - OV2 TP3 (SPAdes) (version 3) | ecosystem: Environmental > Aquatic > Thermal springs > Hot (42-90C) ... | reverse complement strand
ACTCACTTTGCCCCTGATTTATAGGGTTTTCGCATGCAAAATGGACAACTTATTTTTCGTCCGTGCCTTACCCTTTTGGAACTGTTTTTGAACCATGCCAGGAATTGCAAAATATACCATAGGAGGTTCACTATGGAGTACCCCAAGATATTCCGCATGCGGCAGAAGTTCGACGCGCCGACGGTGAAGGACGTGCCCGCCGCGGTGCGGGCCGAGGTCCGGAGGATCGACCCGGGAGCGCGGATCAAGGCCGGGCAGAGCGTGGCCATCACCGTGGGGAGCCGGGGCGTGGCCAACGTGGACGTGATCGCCCGGACGCTGGCGGAGGAGATGAAGGCCCTGGGCGCGAGGCCGTTCATCGTGCCGGCCATGGGGAGCCACGGGGGGGGCACGGCGGAGGGGCAGGCGGAGGTGCTCGCCCGGTACGGGGTGACGGAGCAGACGATGGGCTGCCCGGTCCGGTCGTCCATGGAAGTCGAGGAGGTGGGCGAGACGGACTTCGGCATGAAGGTCTATTTCGACAAATTTGCCTATGGGGCGGACCACGTGATCGTGTTCAACCGGGTGAAGCCGCACACGGGCTTTAGGGGGGAGATCGAGAGCGGGCTGTTCAAGATGATGCTGATCGGCCTGGGGAAGCACAAGGGGGCGTCGCTCTACCACCGGGCCATCGTCCACCACTCGTTCGACAAGATCGTCAGGGCCGTGGGGCAGATGGTGCTCACGAAGTGCAAGGTGGCGTTCGGGCTGGCCACGCTGGAGAACGGCTACGACGAGACGGCGATGATCCGGGCGGTCCGGCCGGAGGAGTTCGAGCCGGTGGAAAAGGAGCTCCAGAAGCAGGCGAAGGCGTGGTGCCCCAAGCTCCCCTTCAAGGAGGCGGACCTCCTGATCGTGGACGAGATGGGGAAGGACATCAGCGGGGCGGGGCTGGACACGAACGTCATCGGCAGGAAGGGGAACGACCGGAAGGCGCAGCCGGACGAATGGCCGAAGATTCTCCACATCTTCACCAGGGATCTGACGGAGACGACGCACGGCAACGCCGTGGGGGTCTGTTTCGCCAGCTTCACGACGAAGCGCCTGGTGGACAAGATCGACCGGCACTCCACCTACATCAACTCGATCACCGGACAGCACGCCTCCGCCGCGCACGTCCCGATGTATTATGACACGGATCGCGAGGCGCTGGAAAAAGCGGCGTTCGTGTCCATCGGGCTGACCGAGCCGCCCGACGCGAAGGTCATGTGGATCAAGAACACCCTGGACCTGACCGAGGTAGAGGCGTCGGAGGCCTACTGGAAGGAGGCGCAGGGCCGGCCCGACCTGGAGGTCCTGTGCGAGCCGAGGCCGATGCGCATAGAGGCGGATGGCAATCTCCCGTCATTCGAGGAGATGGGGAGGTCGCTGACCAGGGCCGCCGTGGCGGCGAAATAAGCATTCAGCTATCAGCATTCAGCTATCAGCAAGATCGAGCAGGGTTTGCTTTTGCTGACTGCTGATCGCTGATCGCTCGATGGGAGCGTTATGATCGGCAAGAGCGTGCACGACATCGACACCCCGGCTCTGGTGATCGACCTGGACGCGATGGAGCGGAACATCCGGAGGATGGCCGATTTCTTCCGGGGCCGCCCGGCCAAGCTCCGGCCCCACGCCAAGACCCACAAGACGCCCGAGCTGGCGAAGATGCAGTTAGACGCCGGGGCGATCGGGATCACCTGCGCCAAGCTGGGGGAGGCGGAGGTGATGGCGGACGCGGGCATCCGGGACCTGCTGCTGGCCAACGAGGTGATCGGGGCGCAGAAGATCGCCCGGCTGGTGGAGGTGGCCAAAAAGTCCGACATTATCGTGGCCGTGGACCAGGCTGAGAATGCGCGGGAGATCTCGGACGCGGCCCTTGCGGCGGGGGTGAGGGTGCGGGTCCTGATCGAGGTGGACGTGGGGCAGGGCCGCTGTGGGGTGGGGCCGGGGGGGGCGGCGGTGCGCCTGGCGCAGGAGGTCCTGAAGCTCCGGGGGCTCCTCTTCAAGGGGGTCATGGGCTACGAGGGGCACATCGTCCTGAACCCGGACCGGGAGGTTCGGGAGAGCGAGTGCCAGAAGGCGATGACGCAGCTTGTGGGCACGAAGGAGGCGCTGGAGGCCGCGGGCATCCCTGCCGAGATCGTCAGCGGGGGCGGGACGGGCACCTACTCTGTGACCGGGGCGTTTCCCGGCGTCACCGAGGTGCAGGCGGGGTCCTACATCACGATGGACGCCCGGTACAAGGGGCTGGGTCTCGGGTTCGAGTGTGCCCTGACGGTGCTGACGACGGTGGTCAGCCGGAACGGCCCGGAGGTGGTGATCTGCGACGCGGGGATGAAGGCGGTGACGCGGGAGTTCGGGATGCCCGAGTCAAAAGACCCCCGCATGGAGGTCCTCCACCTGTCCGAGGAACACGGAAAACTGACCGTGAAGGACCCCGGCGGGGTCTCCTACCGCGTCGGGGACAAGATCGAGCTTATCCCCAGCCACGGCTGCACCACGATCAATCTCCACGACACCTTCTACGGGGCGCGCGCCGGGAGGGTGGAGGCGGTCTGGGACATCGCGGCGAGGGGGAAGGTCCGATAAACAAGCGGTCAGCTATCAGCTATCAGCGTTCAGCAAAACCGATTGTGTTTTTGACCGCTGACGGCTGACGGCTGACGGCTGACGGCTGGTCATTATGGCAAAGATCCTCGTCATTGACGACGACCCGAATGTCCTCCGGATCGTCAGGGCCAAGCTCCGGTCCGCCGGGCACGAGGTCGTCACGGCCCCCGGCGGACGGGAGGGGGTCAGGCGGATGAGGGAAGATGTCCCGGACCTCCTCATCACCGACGTCATGATGCCGGAGATGGACGGTTTCGCCGTCGTGGAGGCGATCCGGGGGGATGAGGGGTTGAAGCGCACGCCCATCATCATGCTCACGGCGCGCGACGACGTGGATGAGGTGATCGAGGGCCTGGAACGGGGCGCCGACGACTATGTCGTCAAGCCGTTCGACATTCAGGAACTTCTCGCCCGCGTCAATGCCCTGCTCCGGATGCGGGACCTCCAGCTCAAGGCGCTGGAGGCCGAGCGGCTGAAGGCCCTGCTGGAGATGGCCGGGACTGCGGCGCACGAGATCAACTCGCCGCTCACGGTGATCGTGGGCTATGTCGATCTGATGATGAGGAAGACGAGGAAGAAGGACCCGTCTTACGAGTTTCTGACGGCGATCCGGAACAACGCGGCCCGCATCGCCGAAATCGTCGAGAAGTTCCGGATGATCCGGCGCTACGAGAGCAAGACGTACTGGGGCGACATCAAAATTCTGGACCTGGAACGGTCCACCAAGGAGGAGCGAGAGGGCGATGTCAGAGGTGCGCGCGGCGGTGATGGCGGGGCCGGGTGACGTTCGGGTGCGGGCGTTTTCGCGGCCCGTGGCCGATGCAGAGTCGATGCTGATCCGGATGGACCGCGTCGGGATCTGCGGGACGGACAAGCACATGTATCTCGGCCACATGCAGCTGAATTTTCCGGTCATTCCGGGGCATGAGTTCGTCGGAATGGCTGTGGAGGTCGGAGGGCGGGCCAACGAGGCGATGACGGTCGTGGGGGGGCCGGTCCAGGTGGGCGACCGGGTGACGGTCACGCCCAGCTCGCGGGGGTGCGGCCGGTGTTATAACTGCGTTCATTTCCCGCACAAGCCCTACCTCTGCCCCCACCGGACGATCTACGGGTTTGCCAACTGCGAGAAGGCCCCCCACCTGTTCGGGGGGTTCAGCGAGTACGTGTACGTCCATCCGAGGTCGTGGGTCTTTAAGATCCCTGAGGGAATGCCGCTCCCCCTGGCGGCGATGACGGAGCCGGCGGCAGTGGCCACGCGGGCCGTGGAGCGGGCCTACGGCCCTGGCGTGCCCTTTCTGGGCGAGGGCTACGGGATCGGCAAGAGCGCCCTGGTCATCGGGGCCGGACCGATCGGCCTGCTGATCATCGCCGTTCTCAAGCACACCGGGGCCGGGACGGTGATTGCGTCGGACCTGAGCGAGGGCCGCCTGAAAATGGCGCAGCGGATGGGCGCGGACCTGGTGATCAACCCGAAGGGGATGGACGAGGCGGAGCGGGCGCGCGTCGTGCGGGAGGCGACGGGCGCGGGGCCGGACGTGGTCTTTGAGGCCGCGGGCGTGCCGGGGGCGTTCCGGGACGCCCTGGACGCGGTCCGGCGGGGGGGCAAGGTGATCGAGCTGGGGCACTACAGCGACCCCGGCGGCGTGGAGGTCCGTCCGCACCTCATCTGCCAGAAGGACGTGGACATCCTGGGCTGCTGGTCCTACCCGCCCATCCAGTTCAAGACGGGCCTCTCCTTTCTGATGAACACCCGGACCCCTCTGCTGGACCTGGTCACTCAGACGCTGCCGCTGGACCGGGTCGAGGAGGGGATCCGGATCACCGGCGAGGAGGGGGTCCTGAAGGTGGCGATAGAGCCGTGAAACGTGAGACGGCAAACGGCAAACGGCAAACGTGAAAGACATAATCTTCTGGTTTCTGCGTCTGCCGTCTGCCGTCTGCCGTTTGCCTGTTTTTTTCCTTGTTTTCCCCCCGCCGATTTGCGATATTTGAGGCGTCCAGGGCAGTGTCATACACCGTGCGAGGCCTTCGATCTCGCCTGCGGCGTGTCGTGAGCGCGGCGAAGTCCTGCATCTCAGGGAGGTGGTACCATGCCAGCCAGAGTCAACACTGTGGCGGGCGGTCCGGGGGGCGCCAATGCGGCAGCCGTCAGACGGCGCACCCAGGCGCAGGACCAGGCTGACGAGCCTGGCGGGGCAGGTCGCGCCAACGCGCCCGGAGGAGGAGGCCGCGCCCAGGCGGCGAATCGGGACGGGGGGGGGGACCGGGTGGAGATATCCAACGCGGCGCGCAACGCGCAGCAGGGGGCCGTGCCCCCCCGGGAGACTCAGGGGCGGCGACAGCCCGTTGAACAGGGGGGTGGCGCTGCAAACGAGGAGGTCCGCGCGCGGCAGGGCGGTCGGCCCGAGCCAAACGCCGGGCCTGCCGAGGCCCGGGGGAACGCGGGCGGCGAGGCGAGGACCAGACGGGCCGAAGAGGCTCAGGAGGAGGAGGACACGGCCCGCGCCCGGAGGCCGCAGAACCCCGGACGAAACGTCGGCACGCGCATCGACGTGGCCGGGTAAGGGGTTTTCGCGCCAGCAACCTTTGAAGCCCACCCTTCATCTTGACCGATGGACGGTGGGCTTTCTTATGCCCATGTTTTCCAAAAATTGGCTTGTTCACAGGATTACGCGACAGCACATCGCCGAGTCCGTGCGGTATGCCCGCGGGAGGATGCTGGACGTCGGGTGCGGCGGACGGCCCTACCGGGGGCTGTTCGCGCTGGCGGTCTCGGCCTATGTCGGCGTGGACAGGTGGGGCGATCCCGCTCCCGACGTGAAGGGGGACGCGCAGGCGCTGCCGTTCCGGGCGGAGGGGTTCGACACGATTCTGTGCAGCCAGGTGCTCGAACACCTCCCGGAGCCGGGCCGGGCGCTGGCGGAGATGGGGCGCGCCCTGCGGGTGGGGGGGCACCTGATCGTCACGGCCCCGCACATCTGGGGCATCCACGAGGAGCCGCACGACTACTACCGGTTCACGCGCTACGGCCTCTGCCACCTGATGCGGCAGGCCGGGCTGGAGGTGGTGGAGGTCCGGGCGATGGCGGGCTACTGGGTGACCGCGGGGGCGCGGTTCTGCTACTACCTGGAGGCGTTCGAGCGGGGCCCCCTGAAGCCGGCCGTGCGGCTGGGGTACTTTCTGGCGCAGGTCTTTGCGATGTCTCTGGACCGCCTCCACCGGGTGGAGGGGGACACGTGGAACTACATTGCGGTCGGGAGGAAGCCGGGGTAAGGACGCGCCGTCTGCGCTCAAAAAATCCGTTTGACTTCGTCGCCGCTGAACCCTATTATGTCAAGTGCGGGAGGACAGGATACACTGTCGCCGGAAGAAGATGAGACTTATCGGGAGGACGCACACATGGTGAGAATCGGCATCGCGGGCATCGGGTTCATGGGCGTGACGCACTACAAGGCCGCTCAAAAGGTGAAGGGGGGGAGGGTGACGGCCGTCTTCACGCGGGACCCGAAGAAGCTGGCCGGGGACTGGACGCGGGTGAAGGGGAACTTCGGGGACAGCGGGGGGATGCAGGACCTGTCGAGGGTGAGGCGTTACGACGACCTGGGGGCGATGATCGCCGACCCGGACCTGGACCTGATCGACATCTGCCTGCCCACTTACATGCACCGGGACGTGACGCTCGACGCCCTGAAGGCGGGGAAGCACGCGCTGGTGGAAAAGCCCATCGCCCTGAGCGTGAGGGACGCGGACCGGATGGTGGAGGCCGCGCGGAAGGCGAGGCGGCGCCTGATGGTGGGGCAGGTCCTCCGGTTCTTCCCGGAGTTCGCGATTTTGAAGCGGGCGATAGAAGGAGGAAAGTTCGGGAAGCTCCTGGGCGCGCACTTCAAGCGGATCATCTCCAAGCCCAACTGGTCTCGGGACAACTGGTTCGCGGACCTGTCCAAGACGGGCGGGGCGGGCGTGGACCTGCATATCCACGACACCGACTTCATCCTGTATCTCTTCGGCAAGCCGGACCGGGTCTTCTCCTCCGGGATGACGATGCAGGGCTATGTGCAATATCTGACCACGCACTATCTCTACGACGGGAGGAACGTCAGCGTGACCGCCGAGAGCGGGTGCGTGGCGCAGTCCGGGCTGCCGTTCAAGCACGGCTACGAGGTCTTTTTCGAGAAGGGGTCGTTCCTCTACGACTCGATGTACGGGCAGCCGATCCTCCTGCTGACGGCGGACGGGAAGAAGACGACCCCCAGGCTCAACTTTCCGGACGCCTTCGTGGCGGAGGTCCAGCACGCGGTGGACTGCGTCCGCAAGGACGTGGAGTCGCCCATCCTGTCCGGGGCGTCGGCGCGGGACTCCCTCCGGCTCTGCCTGCTGGAGTCGGAGGCGGTGAAGAAGGGGAGGATATTGAAGGTCTAAAAACTCGCCACAGAGAACACAGAGAGCATAGAGAAGACAGAAGAGTTGAAGGGTAAAGGGGGGGAATTTCGGCCCTCACCCACCCCCTGACCCCCTCCCTCTCCCGTACGTACGGGAGAGGGAGGGGGCACCAAGGGCCTTTTTCCCAGCGTTGGGGGAGGGAGAGGGCCGGGCATCATTTATCTTCACAGGGAGACTCTATGAAACTAGTTATCTTTCCCGATATCCACGATCAGTGGGCGCTGAAGCTGGGGGAGGCGTCGCCAAAGGTGGAGGTGAGGCGGGCGGGGTCGGAGGAGGAGGCGGAGGACCTGATCGCAGACGCGGACGCCCTGTACGGGCGGGTCACGCCGAGGCTCCTGAGGGCGGCGAGGCAGCTCAAGTGGGTGCAGGCCCCCAGCATCGGCCTGGAGAACTACGTCTTCCCGGAGCTGGTGGAGCACCCGTGCACGCTGACGAACGTCCGGGGCATCTTCAGCGACCACATCGCGAACCACGTGTTCGCGTTCGTCCTCTGCTTTGCGCGGGACATGCACCGTCATATCCGCAACCAGGGACAGGCCCACTGGGGCAGGGGGGGGGATGATCACCCGGTCATCCACCTGGCGGACCAGACTCTGGGCATCGTGGGGCTGGGGGGCATCGGCGCGGAGGTGGCCAGGCGGGCCGTGGCGTTCGGGATGAAGGTCGTGGCGATGGACCCGAACCCGAAGGGGAGGGCGGAGAACGTGCAGAAGGTCTACGGCATGGAGGACTTTCGGGCGTTCCTGGGCCAGTCCGACTTCGTGGTCATCTGCGCCCCGCAGACGCCGACGACGGTCGGGCTGTTCGACGGCGCGGCGTTCGCCGCCATGAAGCGGTCGGCGATCCTGATCAACATCGGCAGGGGGAAGATCGTGAAGTTAGACGCCCTGACCTCGGCGCTGCGGGAGGGGCTGATCGCGGGCGCGGGGCTGGACGTGTTCGAGGTGGAGCCGCTGCCGAAGGAACATCCCCTCTGGCGGATGGACAATGTCGTCATCACCCCTCACATGGCGGGGGCCGGGCCTTACGTCGTGGATCGCCGGATCGGGGTGGTGGTGGAGAACATCCAGCGGTTTGCGGCGAAGAAGCCCCTGCTGAACGTGGTGGACAAGAAGAACTGGTGTTAGAGGTCTCCGCTCTCCTCCGGGGGCGCCCGGCGAAAGGCTATCATGGCTACGATTATGGTCGTCGACGACAATGCGGACATGCTCGACCTGCTGGCGCACTTCTTCGAGACGAAGGGTCACCGGGTCCTCACGGCCCTCGACGCGGAGGAGGGTTTGAAAAAGGTCAGGGCCGACAGGCCCGATCTCATCCTGATGGATATCATGATGCCCCGCGTCCACGGCGTGGAGGCCCTGCGGCAGGTGAAGGCCCTCGACGCGTCGATCAAGGTCATCATGATCACGGCCGTGGACGACAAGGACATCGCGGAGGAGGCGCTGGCCAGCGGGGCGTCGGACTATGTCACCAAGCCCCTCGACCTGCAATACCTGGACACGGTCGTCACGTTTGCGCTGTTTGAGTAGGAGGGTTATCCTTGCCGTCTGCGCGTCTCATCCTGAATGAACTCAAGAAGTGGAACGTCACCCACGCGGTGGGCCTGCCTGACAACGGCTCCCGCGCGCTCTACGAATTCCTCCGGGAAGACCCGGCGTTGCGCATCGTCTCCGTCTGCCGGGAGGGGGAGGCCTACGCCGTGGCGTCGGGCCTGTACGTGGGGGGGGCGCGCCCCTTCGTCCTGATTCAGAACACCGGGTTTCTGGAGTCCGGGGACGGGTTCCGGGGCACGGCCCACAACATGGCCGTGCCTCTGGTGTCGCTGATCGGCTACCGGGGTTATGCGAGCCTGGCCCCCGGCCCATCCCGCGTGGACACGGCGGCGTCGTTCCTGGAGCCGACGCTGAAGGCGTGGGGAATGCCCTACCATACGCTCGCCTCTGACGCAGACGCGCCCGTGATCTCAGAGGCGTTCCGGGAGGCGGAGGAGGGGCCGAGGCCGGTGGCTGTGTTGATCTTGGGGGAGTGCACGTGATGATGAAGAAAGAGGAGTGTCTGAGGGCCATCGCGGCCCGCCGGACGGACGAGGTGGTGATCACCACCATGGGGGTGGCCGGGCCGTGGGCGTCCCTGTCCGACCACGAGCGGGACTTTGCCTCCGTGGACAGCGGGATGGGGCACGCGGCGGACTTCGGCCTCGGCGTGGCGCTGGCCCGGCCCGACCTGAAGGTCGTGGTCCTGAACGGGGACGGGAGCATGTTGATGAGCCTGGGGACGCTGGTGACGGTCGTGGACTCAGGCGTCCGAAATCTCATTCTCTTCGTGGTGGAGAACCGCACCTACGAGGTGACGGGCAACCAGCCCGTGCCGGGGGGCGGACGGTTCAACTTTGCGGAGATGGCGCGGGGGGCCGGGTTCGGGAGGGTCTACGAGTTTCGGGAGCTGGAGGCGTTGAAGCGGGGGCTTCCGGAGGTCCTCTCCGGCGAGGGGCCGGTCTTCGCGACCCTCTTCGTGGAGCCGGGGTCCGAGGGGCCGCCCAAGCGCCAGGAGGGGAACCCCCTGCGCTACCTGAGGGACACGATCGCCGGGTCGGCGCACCGGCTGCGGGAGGTCCTGGCCCGGGGCCGGTGACCGGCAGAAAGTTCCGTCATGGAGGGCAGTTTTATCTCAAACAGGGGCGAGCCGGGATCGCCCCTGCTCTGTTTTCGCCCGCTTTTCACAAGGCATAGGCTTTGCTTGGGTTATCGGTCAAAACGTCATCGAAGGAGACCGATATGCCCGGCAGGTTCGACCTGACCCCTCGCCAGAGGGTGGCCATCCTGATGATCGCCCTCGGCCAGGAGGCCGCCGCTCAGATTCTGAAGTACTTGAACGACTACGAGATCGAGGAGATCACGCAGTCCATCGCCGAGTTGAAGACCGTGACCACCGAGCAGGAGGACGAGGTCCTCCAGGAGTTCGAGCAACTCCTGATGGCCGGGAACTACACCGTTAGAGGGGGGATTGAGTTTGCGCGGGGGGCGCTGGAGAAGGCGATCGGGCCGAGGCGCACTCAGTCCGTCCTGGACCGCATCGGCAGCGCCACCTCCAGCGGGTTCTATCTCCTGCGGAACGTGCCTTCCAACCAGATCGCGCCGTTCATCAGCAAGGAGCACCCGCAGACCATCGCCCTGATCCTGTCGCAACTCGACCCCGGCCAGGCCGCCGGGGTCGTGGCGATGCTCCCCGAAAAGCTCCAGGCGGACGTGACCTATCGCATCGCCACCCTGGACAACATCTCCCCGCAGGTGCTCAAGCAGATCGAGGAGAGCCTGGCGGAGGAGCTTCAGACGGTCCTCAGCGGCCAGGTCGCAGAGATCGGCGGGCCGAAGAGGGTGGCGGAGATCCTGAACCTGACGGGGCGCTCCACAGAGCGCGCCATCCTGGAGAAGTTAGACGGGCAGGACCCGGAGATCGCCGAGAACATCCGGAACATGATGTTCACGTTCGACGACATCGTCCGGCTGACGGACCGGGAGATCCAGCTCGTCCTGCGCGAGGTGGACACGAAGGACCTGGCCGTGGCCCTGAAGGGGGCCGGGCCGGAGATTCAGGACCGCATCTTCTCCAATGTGTCGGAGCGGGTGGGCCAGATGATCAAGGAGGAGATGGAGTTCCTGGGGCCGGTGCGCCTGAGCGATGTGGAGGAGGTGCAGCTCCGGGTGGTGCAGACCGTGCGCCAGCTCGAAGAGGCGGGGCAGGTCGCCGTCCTCCGGGGCGAGACGCAGGATGTTTACGTATAAAAAAACGATGAAGTCAGAACGATGAACGCAGAACGAAAGCCGTAAAAACTCTTTGCTTTTCGTTCATCGTTCATCGTTCATCGTTCACCGTTCTACTCCTTTCTTATTCCTTCCCCAGCGCCTTGTCCAGCAGCCGTTGCATGTCCGCGAACCGTTTGCTGTTGGACCGCGCCCCCAGCACCGCGGCAGCCACCTCCCGCTGATTTTCCCCCCTCACGAAGGTCGCCAGACAGTAGCCCGACTGCCGTATGAATCCGGTCTTTCCCCCCACGATGTCCAGGTCTGTCTTCAGCAGACGGTTCGTCGTGTGAACCCGGTGAAGCCTCTGGTCGGACCTGAACACGTAGTCCTGCGTCCGCATGATCTGCGAGATCCTCTCGTCCCGGGCCGCGATGCTGACCAGGCGGGCGCAGTCCATCGCCGTCGAGACGTTGTCGGGGTTCAGGCCGGTCGGGTCAGCGAAGTGGGTCCCTGAGAGCCCCAGGGCCTTGGCCTTGAGGTTCATGTTTTCCACAAAAGCCTGCTCGGGCCCCGTGGAGAGCGCCAACATCTTTGCGGCCACGTTGTCCGACGCGATCAGGGCGGCGCAGAGGAGGTCGTAGGCCATGACCTGTTCGCCGGCCCGGAATCGCTTCCGGCCGGGGAGCATCAGGCTCTCGGACGAGACTTGAATCGTGCGGCTGAGATCCGGATGGGCGTCCAGAAAGACCAGGGCGGACATCAATTTCGTGATGCTGGCTATGGGCTGTATCCGTTCGGGGTTCTTCCCGTAGAGGATGTCACCGGTCTGGACATCGACGGCCACGGCTGAAATGGCGCTCAGCGCGCCGGAGGACGACAGGGCCGCCTTCTTCACCTGTGACCTGCCTCTGCGGGACTTCCTGGCCTTTGCGTCGGCCTCGTGCGCGGAGGCGAACAGGAGGGCGGCGCAGAGCGTGACCCCTATCCACGCTGCGCCCCAGCCTTTCATCGCCATCCGACCCATTACAAACGGACTCCTTTCCGTCACAGACGGACTCCTTTCTAACGTCGCATCCCGCGCGATCCGGGCCGGTTGCAGGGAGGGGAGACCGGTCCGGGCGTCGAGACGCCGGGAGAACGGTTGCAAAAAAGGTTTTCATCGCAAGTGACGCAGGGAGAACCTCAAGTTTCCCGACTTTTCCCCTCTGCGGCAAAAAGAAGCAATTTCAGTGCCCGCCCGACAATCAGGGGCCGCCGTCGGCCAGCTCGACGTTCATCTCATAGTGGTCGTAGGTGGCCACGCTCTGGCCCTTGATGGTCTTGAAGACGATCTTGGCCACCGCGTCCGTGGAGTCCCGTTTGAGCACCCAGAGGCCGGACGGGCCGGGCTCGTAATCCCAGGCCATCTTCAGCGATTTGATCGGAAAGGGGGGGTTCGTCATGTCCCCCTCCACCTTCACGGGGCCGTAGTCCGAGGCCGAGACCCACAGGAATCCGGCGATGCGCCGCTCGTCGCCGGGCATCGGCTTGAGCTGGAGCTTGTAGGCGGCGTGCCCCCGCACGGTCTCGGTCCCCACGAGCGAGATCTCGTAGTCCGTTTTCTGCAAGGGGAACCCGATCAGGTGTTTCAGGGGAAACTTGTTGATCGGGTGGCCGACGTTGGACCACTGCACCTCTCGCTTGACGTCCGAGGGGGGGCGATAGACGACCACCGCCTGCTCCTTGCGCTCCTCCTTGGAGGACTCCTGGACGACCAGCTGGACGACCTTCAGGTTCTGCACCAGCTTGCGCGCCCGCTCCTGGTACTGGTTCGCCGCTGCCACGATCTTGTCGATGTCCTGGTCCCCCTGGGCTGAGGCCCGACCGCAGATGAGACAGAGGAACAGACCGCTGAGGAGCGCCCTTCGGCTCGTCCGGCGGATCTCGTCAATGGTCGGCCTCCTGATCCTCATCGTCCTTCGCCCGCGGCGGTCACAGCAACCGGTGGTTGAGGCTGGTCGTGAAACTCCGGGTCCAGGGCTCTCTCTGGACCTTGTCGACCTGGACCCCGATGACGAAACTCGTTTTGTTCTCGACAAAGAAGCTGAAGAGTGCGCCAAAGGAATTGCCCACCTGACGCCTCCGTCCCTGGCTCCGCTCGGCCCTCAGGATGTCCCGAATTGTGAAATCGATGCGGTTGCTCACCTCGTAGACAAAGTCGCTGACGAGACGGGCGCTGTAGAGTTTTCCGAACTGACCTGTAAACGGGCTGTTGACCTCCAGGCGCTGGTTGAACTGAGTCCGCCAGCCCAGGGGGATGGCGTGCCGAAACCCTGCGGCGGCGGCGGGGTCACGGCGGGGGACCCCGCGATAGGGGGCCGTGGTCTGAAAGTTGACGCCGAAGCTGAATTCCGACCCGTAGAACCGGCTGTTGACGCGCTCCTGGAAGAGGACCTCTCTGATCCGCAATATCCCGCCGGCCCCGATCCCGTGGGGGGCCACGCCCGACTCCCGGATGAGCTTCTCCATCGCCGCGAACCACCACTTGCGGTAGGTGGAGCCGTAGCGCTCCTTGTATTCGCGCTCTTTTTCGATGATGTGGCCGAGTTCGATCAGGTGGTCCTTTGGCAAATGGTCGGAGATGGCCTTCTCCTTGAGCAGAAACTCCTCCACGCGCACGGCCCTGGCCAGGGAGGTGGCGTCGATGAAGCGCCCGTCGCCCAGCCCCACGGTGACGGCCGTGGAGGGCCGGTCAAACGTCTTGTCGTAGTCGAAGCCGACGTCTCCGAAGGCGAAGATCGCCGTGCCCCAGAGGATATACTTTTTCACGCGGGTGGCGAGGTTCGTGGCGAACTGCGTCGTATCCCTGGCCGCGCCTGCGTCGCGACTCAGCGCCCCGGAGCCGATGGCGTCGATGGAATAGGCGAATGAGAGGGCGTCCTTGAACCGGGTGTAGGTGAAGCCGAGTCGGCCGTTCCGGCCCGTCAGGTCCGAGCCTGAGGCCGAGTAGTTGAAGTTGAAATCCGCCCGGAGGTTCTGGACCGTGCTCACGGGCACGGTATAGTCCCTGATGCTGGCGTTCTGGGCGAACGCCTGAGAGGATAGCATCAGGCCGCAGAACAGGATGGCGAAGCGGCGGAGGGGCATAAAATTAAGGTTAAAAGGTTCAAGGTTAAAAGGTTCAAAATTTTGAACTTCAGCGTTCAGGATTTTGAACCTTGAACTTTTAAACCTGGAACCTGCCTTACCTGATCTTGAGGGTCGCCAGGCCGATGAGGGCCAGGAGGCCGGAGGCGATCCAGAACCGGACGACGACTTTGGTCTCGCCGATTCCCCGGTAGAGGAAGGTGTAGTGGAGGGGGGCCCGGTAGAAGAGGCGCCGGCCGATCCAGTTGATGCCGATCTTCTCCTGGATGAGGACGGAGAAGGCCTGGGCCACGAAGACCCCTCCCACGATCAAAAACAGCACCTCGGATTTGAGCAGGACGGCAATGGTCCCCAGCACGCCGCCCAGGGCCTGCGAGCCGGTGTCCCCCATGAAGGTCTCCGCAGGGTAGGCGTTGTACCACAGGAACCCGACGCCGGCCCCGAAGATCGCCGAGCAGACGATGGCCACCTCTCCGCTTCCGTGCAGGTAGAAAAACAGGAGGTGTCTGGAGTAAATGGTGTTTCCGATGACGTAGGCGAACACCCCGTAGACCACGGCCACGAACGCCACGGGGACGATGGCCAGCCCGTCGAGGCCGTCGGCGAAGTTGACGGAGTTGGCGATGGCGTAGACCGTCAGGGCGATGAACGGGACGTAGGCCCAGGACAGGTCCATCACCGGCGTTTTAAACATCGGGAGATAGAGCTGGGAGGCCAGGGGGTTCGGGATGGGGGAGAAGGGGGCATAGAGGCAGACGACCCCCAGCAGGAGGCCGAACCCCCCCTGCGCCAGGGACTTGGTCCGCTGAGACAGCCCCCGGTCGCTGTCCTGATGCCGGCATTTGAGATAGTCGTCCGCAGCGCCGATGCCCCCGAACCAGAGGAAGGCCGTCAGCAGAAGAGGGATGAAGGGGTTGAAGAGGTCGCACCAGAGGGTGACCCCCGCCAGGACGGAGAGCAGGATGATCAATCCCCCCATCGTCGGCGTCCCCCCCTTCCCCTCGTTGGAGAGTCCGCCGTAATCCCGGATCACGTCCCGCATCCCCCCCCGGTAGAGCGCCTCTATGATCCGGCGTCCCAGGAGCGTTGTCAGCAGGAAGGCGGTGAGGGCGGCGGCGATCGCCCGGAACGTCAGGTAATCTATCAGCCTCAGAAACGAGAAGGTCTCCGAGGAGGTGTGCAGGGCGTGGAACAGGTAGAAGAGCATGGGGTCACCTCTGCCTGAGGCGGGTCAGGTCCTGAGCCAGGTCTCGAAGCGCGCCCCGGAGGGGGAAGTTGGGCTTGAAGCTCGGACAGGGGATGAGCAGGTTGTTCAGGGCGCGCTCCACCGCATCGGCGTCGCAGAGGACGCCGCGCTCGATCAGGTCGTGCGTGGTCTGAAGGGCGGCCTCCCGGACGCGCCAGTTCCGGTGGGTGTAGAGGCCCAGGACGGGCGCTGAGACCCCCGCTCCTCCCACCTGGCCGAGGGCCAGGGTGGCCTCCATCACCACCTCGAAGGATCGGTCCTGAAGACAGCGCAGCAACCCCCGTTCGACATCGGGATCGGCCTCGACCTGTCTGGAGAGTATCCGAAAGGTCGAGGCGGAGCAGGCCCGCACTTCATAGTAGGGGTCTGTCAGCGCCTCCATCAGCGCGCCTGCGATCTCCGGGCTGTAGAGTCCGAGGTCCCCGACGGTCTTGACGATGTTCCGCCGGATGAAGCCGACCTGCCTGAAATCCCCCCCGAAGAGCCTGCGGAGGAGCGTGTCCGGGGTCCGGTCCCGCAACATGTCCAGAAGGGTCGGGAGCATTTCCCGGTAGCCGATCAGCCCGACGAGCTTGACGCCGACGTTCCGGATCTTCCAGTCCTCGTGGGAGAGATAGCCACGAACCCTGGATCGAACCGCCTCGGGGTCGAAGGCCTTCTGCGCCCCGGCAGGCCTCTTCAGGCTCTTCTCCACCAGGGAGAGGAGGCGGAAAGGGGAGAGGTTCTGAAGTTCGCCGCCGGGGGAGGGCACGGCTGCGGAGGGCATCGGCCCGCTGGACAGGCCGACCCCATTCGCGCCCTGCATCCGCAGACCTCTGCTCAGGCGGGTCCGGACAAGGTCTAAAACACCAGCGTTCATAAAACAGCAACCCTTCTTTCTGAACGGCGCAACCGGGGGAGAGCGGACGGGGGGACAGGCGGGGATTGTCCCTGGCGTCCAGATCAGTAGAACTATAAGATCAGAATGGCCTGGGCGCCGACCCGGGCCGCCCGGAAGATCGCCTGGGCCTGGTCGTGCGGGAGGCGGAAAGAGATGTGGATGCGCCGGTCTTCCGGCTCCCATCCGAGGGCCCTGGCGATGCTGTGTCTCGTGTCGTGAAACGCTTCTATGACCTGTTTCGAGACCCGCTTCATCCACGTGACCTTCGCCACCTGTGCCGAGTCGCCGGGGGTGACGTGGAGGACGAGGTCGTCGCCGAAGCAGAGGTTGTAGTAGGACGCCGTGGAGTCTACCGGGTCGGGCGGGAGAACGTCAAGGGGAGATCGCGGCTTGGGCTTGATCGGCACAGGGGGGGGGCCGAGGTCCTCTTTCTCGGTAATGACAAAAGGTCCTGCTACATGGCGTATGGAATCGGGCCAGGTTTTAAGGTCACCCTTTACGGTGAGATCGAGCAGGTCGTAGGTCCGCAGTTCCACGCCGCGGAGCTTGAAGCGCAGGTGTCCGGACCTCAGGTCGAGAACGGCATAGGCGGAGTCCCGGTCGGCCAGGCCCAGCTCCAGCCGGAGCAACCGGTTCTCCCGCTCCAGGATGGCCCTCTCCTGCGTCAGGGCGAGAAACGACCTCTTCAGGCTGTCGAGACCCGAGTCCGAACCGGAGGGTTGACCCATAGCCGGGCCGGCCACTGTCAGGATCAGGCAGACCATCAGCCTCCCGGTCGTCGCCCTGCTCCCTTTTCCGAAAAGGAAAGGCGGTGGGGACGCCCATTTTCGGAAGACCGGGAGGCTGAAACAGGGGCTCTTACGTGTACATCTCGCCCTCAAAGAGTGTCTTGGCACTTGCAGCAGGATATTCAAAAGAGAAATCACGTCAGAAGATATAGACCTTCGTCCCTTTTTTGGAGGCGTCGAAGACGACCTTCAGGTCCTTATCGTCGAGCCGGATACAGCCGTGCGTCACCGGCTGCCCCAGGAGGCGGGTGTAGATCGTGCCGTGGATCATGTAGTCATCCCCGATGTCCAGGGCATAATCGCCCAGCACCCCCTCTTCGAGGCGCTTGCTCCGGTCCTTCGGGATCGGCTCGTTCTCCTCGATAAACGCCCAGTCCGGCTTTGTCCAGATCGGCTCTGTCTTTTTCCGCTTGACCGTGCGCACGCCGAGGGGCGTCTTGAAGATCCATACCCTCCCCTTTTCCGGGTCACGCAGGGTATCCCCCTTCCCCGTCGAACAGATCGCGTCCAGGAGGGTCTGCTGCCCCTCTTTCAGGAAGATCCGGTTGGGCTTGGCGTTCGTGTCGACGACGATGTAGGGGTCCTCCGGGAGCAGTACCTGCGCCTTCGCCCTGAGCTTGTGGTTCTGTTTGCGAAGGGCAGCGATCTCCTGCTGGAGGGCCGTCTGTTCGCCGGCCATCTCGTCAGGCGACAGGCGCGCCAGGAGGCGTTCGACCTGATCCGCCGGGTTTGACGCCTGCACCTCGATGGTCATCCAGAGCAGGGCGACGCCGAGCATCAGCTTTTTGGTGAATCGCCATAGACCTGCCATCTTCAGTCTCTCGAACTCCTTTCAACCGCGCCGCGACCGCCGGGCTTTGGGGGGCTCCGCATTGCGCGTGAGGACGGATTTCTCTTTCAGGCTCGCCGGGCCCTGCAGGGACGCCTCGGCCGCCTCTCCCCGGTAGCCCACGATGGTGACCGGCGTGCCCACGCTGACGTGGCGACAGAGGTCGTCCATGTCGGCGTTGGACAGGGCCACGCAGCCCTGCGTCCAGTCGGTGCCCCGGCCTCCGTGGCCGTGGATCTCGATGGACCCTCCGATGTCCGCCCGCCGGTGGAGTTGCCCCTTGCGCTTGAGTTCAGTGAACTGGCGACGGTCCTCGTCGTTGGGGTAGTTCAGCAGCAGCGCCCGGTAGTACCTCGTTTCGGAAGGCCCCATCTTTCGGACAATTTTGTACTTCCCCTCCGGGGTGGCGTTGTCCCCACGATGGATCTTATCCCCCAGCCAGCTCATCCCCAGGTCCGCGTGGTAACGCTTTTTGAGCTTCCCGGCGTAGTAGAGGTCGGCGAGGTGGTTCACCTTGTCCACCACGATGGCGTGCGCCGAATACCGGTTGGACCACGCCAGGGTCTCATCGACCCAGCGGTTCCATTTTGTCTGGGATTGGAGATAATTCTGGATCTGCGAGTCGATGCCCAGGCGGACGCCCTCCAGGTCGGCGATGGCCCGCCCCAGTTTCTGCTGGACGGTGGCGTAGTCCTCCTTCTTCAGAAGGCGCTCTGTCTCCGCCAGGGTCACGCGGGCGGCGGCCACCTGGGCGTGGCCCCGTCGGTCGAGGGGCATCCTGTCCACCACGGACTGCGTATGCTCTATGACGGATGCGGCTCGCTCGATGGCCTGCTCCGCCGCTTTCCGGGCCAACTGCTTGTTCTGGACGGCCATCTCGCGGGCCGTGAGGGCGTCGGAGCCGGCCTTTGTCGCCAGGTTTCTGGCCCGGTCGTAGGCCCTGAACCAGACGAACCGACGCCCCTGGCGGGCCATCTCCCGCCGGGCGGCCTCCAGGGACCCTTCGGACGCCGTCAGCGCCTCCGGGGCATAGCGCTCGGCCCCTGCGCGCCGGGCGATGCTTAGCTTGAGCCGCGCCGCCTCCATCTCCCGGACGGGTAACTCGGCGCACCCCCCTGTCAGCAGAGACCCTCCGACAACTGCCCAGAGGTACAGTCGCCGGCGCGATGATGATGTTTTGACCCAGCGCATCCTTCGGCCACTTTTAAAATAGATAGGGGAGAGACGAAGGGGAGATTTTAGGGGAATAATAACACAAATTGTGTGCCAACTTGAAACTACAGGTCAGGTATCGGGCCTCTGGGGGGAGACCCGATACCTGACCGATTACAACCTCTTACAACCTCTTCTACTACTTAGCCTTAGGCTTCCACCTCGGATGCTTCTCCTGGTACTTGGCAATGGCCGCATCCACCTGGCTCTTCACGTTGTCGGCGGAAGACTTGATGGCCACGGCCTTGTCCTTAGCGCCGAAGAAGTCCTCGCTGGAGATGGCCGACTCGACGCCGGGAACCTGGGCCTCGATGCCGACGATGTCGGACTTCATCTGCGCGATGTCCGCCTTGTTGTCCTTGCCAACCGGGGCCGTGTCGAGGGCCTCTTTTGCGGCTGTGACCGCGGTCTTGGCATCGTTCAGAGCTGCCTCAGCCTCGGCCTTGGCCTTGGCCTTGTTCTCCCTGGCCAGCGTGGCCACGTGCTCGGCGTTGGACTTGGTGGCCAGCGCCGTCTGCTTCACGCGATCGTAGCTCCGGAACAGGGCGAACTTGTTCTTCTGGACTTCCAGCTCCGTTGTGATGGCCCTGATCGAGTCTTGCAGGGCCTGATATTCCGCAGAAGCGTACTTGGGCGCTTCGGCCTGTTCAGCAGCCTTCACAGACGCATTCGCCGCATCGATGTCGGCCTGCGGGGGCTCGGCACAACTGGAAACGAATGCGGCGACCGCCAGAATCAGCATGAGCAAGGGTGTGCGCTTCATATGTAAGATTCATCCTCCTGAATGGTACTCATGATGCGCCTTCCGGTCATCACAAGCCTGACCGGTGACTCCGCTCCAAAACTCGCCAGACCGGGCCTGCATTGAACCCCGGCGCGACGAGAATCCTGTGTTTCCACCACCACCACCGCCCCACAACAGCTACGCCATGCCTGCCCTCACCTCCTTCTGATGACCAGGATTTTACGTGCGTATGGAACGCCCCGGCCCCCTCCGGGACGTCCCTCCTTGGACCTGAGTGCACGTAGGCTGCCTATGGCATCTGCGCCGCCAGCACAACCCGTGCCTCCCCCCGTCTCATTCGAAAAACGATGAGGTCGCCCTCCTGGACTCGCTCCAGAATCCTCTTGTAGTCCGTCTGAGAACGGAGCGCCCTCTGGTTGACCTCCAGGATCAGGTCTCCCCACTGGAAACCCGCCTCCGCAGCCGCGCTGCCGGGTTCCACGTCCGTCACCAGGACCCCGTGTTCCCCTTCGTAGCCCATACTCCGGGCCACGTCCGGCGACAGGTCTTCCACATCCAACCCGAAGCTGTCCACGTCGGAGGGGGGGGGCTTGGACGTCGCCCGGTCAGGGGCCTGACCGATGACGAGCCGCGCTGAAAACCTCTCCCCATTCCGCACGACGCCCGCTTCCACCTCCTGGCCTGGCCGGGCTGCGGCGATCCGGTTCGTGAGCCAGGCCCTGTTCGCCACCCCCTTGCCCTCGAACGAGGAGATGACGTCATAGGGGCGTATCCCCGCCCGGTCCGCGGGGCCTCCGCGCTCGACATCGGAGACCAGGACGCCTGCGGAGACGGCCACTTTGAACGCCCGCATCAGCGGTTCGTCCATATCCTGGAACGACAGGCCCGCATACCCCCGGACAACGCGACCCCTGGAGATGAGGTCTTCCGCTATTCGGCGGGCCATGTTGATGGGGATCGCAAAGCCCACGCCGCGATACTCGCCGTCCTGGATGCCCATGGCCGTGTTCATCCCGACGACTTCCCCGTGCAGGTTGACGAGCGCCCCTCCGCTGTTGCCCGGGTTGATGGCCGCATCGGTCTGGATGAAATCCTCATACTCGGCGACATCGAGGTTGGAACGCCCCTTGCCTCCGACGACGCCGACCGTGAGCGTGTGGCTCAGGTTAAACGGGTTTCCGACGCTCAACACCCACTCCCCCACCTCCACCTTGTCGGAGTCTCCCAGCTTGGCCACCTGAAGGCCGTGCGCGCTGGCGCTTAACACCGCCACGTCGGTGTAAGGATCACTGCCCATCAGGGTCGCCCTCAATCTCCGCCCGTCGGAAAGGACCACGGTCAGGCTCTTGCTCCCCTCCACCACGTGGTTGTTCGTCAGAATAATCCCATCCTCACGGATGACGATGCCCGACCCCTGGCTTCTGCGCCCCTGTTCCACGATCTTCGGGGCCTTTCTGGACGCCGACGAGGGGAAGGCCGACTCTCCGATCACCGACACCACGCAGGGGTCGACCGTTCTGAAGACCTCCGAGAACGCCCGGCTCATCTTCATCGCCACGGCCACGTCAGAGGGCGACGCCTCGGACTCGGAGAGAGACGGGGCGGCCGGCGAGTCGGGGATATCCCGTGTCACGGTGCGGGGGTGCGTCAAGAGAACGCCGGCAAGCGCCACGGCGCACAGAATGGCGATCAGCTTCCAGAAAGCGAAGAACGGCTGGCTCAGCGCCCGGGCCTCTTTGGTCTCGACCTGCGTGGCCATAAGCATTTTACCGCCCGCTACCCTGCCAGGCTCCGCGTGCGGGGAGAGGTCGTCGCCTCCAGCACCTTTTCGATGCGACCGAGGCGGCTTTCGATACGTTCCAGGCGGCGATCCAGGTCATCCACCTGTTTCTGCAGGTTGAACAGGAAAGGGCCTGCAAACCGCACCAGTTTGGCTATGGTCACGACGACTTTTGCATCCATCGTCTCACTGTCGATGGCTTCGTGAAGATGGAGGACCAGGTCGTCGAAATTTTTGCGATGTCTCTCGTCGATCGGCATGGTCTCTCCGCGACAGATGGGTGTGTTATCGCCGGCCCTGACCGTGACCCTGTTTCTGAACCAGGTCCTCCTCCAGGGGGGGCGCAGGAAGGCCGCTGTAGTATTCCCGGCGGTTGTGAATCACGTCCAGCGCCGCCAGAAATTCCGGGTAGAAGTTTCTGGAGGCGAAGCCGAACCTCTTGCCCTTGTAGCTCCGAATAATGGTGGCGATGTCCCGGGTGCCGAGGGTCTTCACCGCTCTGGCCACTCCGCCGGGGCCGTGATTGTAGGCCGTGATCGCCAGGGGCCAGGTGCCCAGGAAGGCGTGATTCTCCTTCAAGATCCTGGCCGCCGCTCCCGTCGACTTAAACGGGTCCCGGCGCTCATCGACCCGGCGGTTGATCCTGAGAAAACGCCTTCCGGCCGGGCGCGTGATCTGCCAGAGGCCCGCGGCGCCGGCCTTGGAGTAGGCCCGCACGTTGAACGCGGACTCGATGAAGGGGAGGACGGCCAGGGAGTCGGAGACGCCGTGCGACCGGAGGATGCGCCGGATCTCCCCCAGGTAAGGCCCCGACGCGGTCAACCCGCGCTCAAACCTGTCTCGCTGGCCCACCTGGAGGCGGAGCGTCTCCAGGGCGCGGCGGTAACGGAGCCTGTCGGTGGTCTTCCCCAGGGCCGTCCAGACCCGCAGGTCGTCCCCGAACAGCCTGGCCGTGTCGGCCTGGCCGTTCGCGAATCGCTCCAGGGCCCTCTGATAGCGGGCGAGGATGGACTTCTGCGCCCGCTTCCGATCCCGGTCCCGGCCCGAATCCGCCCTGCTGCCCAGGCCCTCCACGCCGTAGACGACGGTCAGGTTCTCGCTGTCGTGCACAACCCCGTGATCCGTCCCGTAGGCAACGAACACCCGCTTCCAGAATTCAACCGCTTCTCTCAACTCCGGCGGCCTCGGGAAGAGGACAGGGGGCTGTTCCGCAAGCGCAAGAGATGGGATGATGAGCGCAACGAACAGGATGAGGGGGAGAGGCCGCGCCGACATCCTCCGTATCCTCCGTGTCAAAAAACGGGAAGCGTTCCCGTGGGCGTCTGACTGTCGCTACCTGCGTCTGGAGGCCCCGCTCCCGGGCGCAGACCTCAAGGCCCTGAGGCGTCTCTGGGCCTGAGCGGCCTCCTCGGAGTTCGGGTGCTCCTTGATCAGCGCCTGAAGGCGCTTGATGCCGTTCGCCCGGTCGTTCACCTCCAGGAGGGCATAGCCCAGCTTGAGCAGGGCTGCCGGGATCTTTTCGCTGTTCGGGTGGTCCGTGATCACCCTCTGGAACGACTCGATGGCCCTGACAAAGTCCCTCTGGTTGTAGTAGCACTCCCCCAGCCAGTAGCGGGCGTCGTCCGCCAGGTCGCTCTTCGGAAAATTCTCCAGGAGCTGGGAGAATTCCGAGACCGCCAGGGGGTAGTTCTCGGCCTTCATGTCCTCGGAGGCCAGGTCATAGAGCCCCTGTTCGTCCGAGATGAGCGAGGGGCGCGGGGAGGACGCCGAAGCGGTGTCGGCGGAGGAGAGGGGGGGGCGCCCCGAGGGGGCCACCCTGCCTCCGCCGTAGAGGCGGACCGCCTCCAGCCCTTTGGCCAGGTCCGCCAGCCGGCGGGCCGTCTCATCCAGCTTGGCCTCCACCCGTCGCATCCGCTGCTTGACGTCATCGCCGTCCGTCGAGAGGTCGGCCCACTTTCGGTGGGACTCCCCCCCCTGCGCCCGCAGGAGGCTGTCCAGGGAGACCACCTGTCGCGACAGGGCCTGGACCTGATCCTCCACGCGGAGGACGTCGGCCTGGACGCCCTTGACCGCTCCCCCTGTGGCGCAGCCCCCCGACAGCGAAGTCAGGGATATGAGGATCAGACCCCAGGCGGATCGAAGGGATGTCAGGCGCATGATTCTCCCCTCACGGGGCCTTGGACTCCGTCTTAAACTCGACGCGGCGGTTTCTGGCCCAGGCCGATTCGTCGTGGCCGGTGTCCGCCGGGCGCTCTTTCCCGTAGCTGACCGTGGTCAGCCGCTTGGCGTCGACCCCCGCCTTCACCAGGAAGGATTTGGCGCTGTCCGCCCGCTTCTGCCCGAGCGCCATGTTGTACTCGATCGTCCCCCGCTCGTCGCAGTGTCCCTCCAGGGTGGCCTGGAGATCGGACCTGGCCTTCAGCTTGTCGGCGTTCTTCTCCAGCGCCGACTTCTGGTCGTCGCGGATATTGTACTTGTCATAGTCAAAGTAGATGGACGCCAGCCTGCGGGCCTCTGCCTCGGACTCCGCCTTGGCCCTGGCCTCCGCCTCTGCCTTGGCCCTGGCCTCTGCCTCCGCCCTGGCCTTCTCCTCCTCCGCCTTGCGCCTGGCCTCCTCCTCCGCTTTGGCCTTGGCCTCCTCCTCCGCCTTGCGCCTGGCCTCCTCCTCCGCCCTCAGCTGCTCCGGCGTCTTCTTCGTCGTCTGCTCAGTCGCGCATCCAGAGGCGAGGACCCCCGCTGCCGCAATCGCAAAGACCAGGGTGCATCTGACGAACATCCGCGTCACGTCGATCTTCATTGTTTCCCTCCTTGATCTATGACCTTGTGGACGGCTTACTCGGAAAGCCTCTTTCGTTCGTCAAACAGACCTTCTTTGGAGATCTCCTCGGCACGATCCCCGATCGCGCCCTACAACTTTTTTCCCCTCTCAGTCTCCCCCCTCCTGGCGAGGCGCGGGCGACCACGCGGGCGAGGAGTTCCCCCCCCCCGAAGTCAATCGCCGCAGGTTGGTTCCATCCCAGTTCATGACGTAGATGTCATCCCCTCCGTCCCGGTTGGAGCAGAAGGCGATCTGCAGACCGTCGGGCGACCAGGACGGATTCTCGTTGCTTCCGCCGGCGGTCAGGCGGAAGGGCGTGCCCCCCTCCACCTCCATCAAGTGGACGTCGAACCCGTCGAACCCCCGGCGCACAAAGGCGATTCTCCGCCCGTCCGGGGACCAGCGCGGGGACCCCTCGTAGGCGTCGGGCTCCCAGGTCAGGCGGCGGATGTTCGATCCATCCGCGCTCATGATATAGACCTGAGGTATGCCCGCCCGGTCCGACGTGAAGGCGACCTTCTGGCCGTCGGGGGACCAGGAGGGCTCCGTGTCCACCTCGGGGTGGTCCGTCACCCGCCGCAGCCGCCACCCCGACACGGAGACGGTGTAGAGGTCGATGTTGCTCTCGTCGTTGATGCTGAACAGGATCTGCCTCCCGTCGGGCGACCAGGCCGGGGAGGTGTTGAACGTCGAGGACGTGCGAATGGGGGTGGCCATCCCCGACTGCGCGTCCGTGATGAAGAGGTCCCACCGCTGCTGGCGCAGGGAGGAGTAGACGATCTGCCTCCCGTCGGGCGACCAGGATGGAGAGCGGTTGATGGTCCGGTCGTCGGTCAGCGGGCGGAGGCCGTGACCGTCGTATCCCATGACGTAGAGCTCTTTGTGGCCCCGCACGGCGGACACGAAGGCGATCTGGGTCGAGGCCACGCCCGGCTGGCCGGTGAGGCTGAGGACGATGTCGTCGCTCAGCCGGTGGGCGACATTCCGAACCCGCTCCCGGTCCACCCGGTAGGACTTGCCGATCAGGAGTTTTCCGTCCGGCAGGCGATACAGGGTGGCGTAGAGCTCCAGGCCGTCCGGTCTTTGCCGGACCAGGCCCCGCACGAGCGCCCGCGCGCCGGCCGCGGACCACCGGTCCAGAAGGGTCCCCTGCCCCGTGGTGTCCGCCCGCGCGGAATCGGCCAGCACCTCGAGGCGCGCGGAGTTCCGGAGGTCCTCCGAGAGGACGGCGAAGATCGCCTCGGCGATCTGGTTCAGCGCGGCGTCCGACGTGTCCCGCGAGAAGGGGATCAGGGCGAGGGGGATGATCGTCTGCCTGCTCCCCTTCACCTTAAGATAGACCACCGGGGCGGCGCCGGTGTCGGGCCTGGCTGGCGCGGGCTGGGCGAACGCCTCGTCCGCGGGCGACAGACAGACAGCCGACAGAAGAAGGATAAAACCGATGCGTTTAAAGATGTCCGAAGTCTGAAGTCCGAGGTCCGAAACCCGCCTCAAAAGTTGCACGCGATATCCCTGTTCGGCTGCGGTGTTAGTATTCAAAATCGAAATAGACACCGAGATTCTCGCCCCGGAACCCCTCCGGCAGGGGCGACAGGGGATTGGCGCGGATGACGGCGTCCAGGACCGAGCGGTCGAATGGGAGCGATCCTGATGGGGCGTCCACCCTGAAGTCCGTGATCGTCCCGTCCCTCAGGATCCTGAAGAAGACCGTCGCCTTCAGCGACCCCTGGGCCAGGGGCTCCTCCCAGTGGTCCTGTATCCGGGTGACGAGGCTGTCGAGATAGCCCGGATAGGGGAACAGCAGATCCCCCTCGATCCTCAGGCCCCCGCCCCCGCCTCCCGGCGTCCCTTTACCGCTCCCAGCGCCCTGAGGCCCTTTCTCCTCAGGCTTCGGAGACCCCTCCTCCCCCGGCTTCTGTCTGGGGGTCCGGGCGGGCCTCTTCGCGCCCTTCGGGGCGAACGGGTCGTTGGAGGGGGCGGTCTCCACCTTCAGGCCGGTCCGGGGCTTGGACCGGACCACGTCCGTCTTGGGGATCGGCGGAGAGGGTTTTGCAGGGGCCTCTTTGGGCGGAGACGGTTTCGCAGACCCCTCTTTTGACCCGGACCATCCCACTCCTCCCTGTCTGCCGGGAGGTCCTACAATGTCAACTCTATAGGCCCTCACGGGCGGCCCCAGGACCCTGCCCCCTCGCTCCGTGCCCCAGATGAGACCCGCCAGGGCGGTCAGGTGCAGGATCAGCGAGATCAGGATCGACCGCTTCATCTGCCCTTCGACGTCTCGGTGACGATCTCCTCGACCAGGCCCAGCCTGTCGACGCCGGCGGACTTGATCTTGCCGACGATCTCCACGACCCGGCCGTAGGGCACCTGTTCGTCGGCCCTCAGGAAGACCGGGCGATCCCCGATGCGGGCGCGAATCGCCCCGAAGCGGTCCTGGAAATTGGCGAAGGTCACGCGCTCCTGGTCGATCTGCACGATGCCTTCGCGGGTAAGTGTCACGACCACCCCCTCCTGAATCTCCGCCTGCCCCACGGTGGACTTCGGGAGGGCCACGGCCAGCCACTGTTGAATGGCCGGGGCGGTGACCATAAAGATGATCAGGAGGACCAGCATGACGTCCACCAGGGGCGTCACGTTGATCTCGGACAGGACCGACCGCCGCCGCCCGGCCCGCCGGATTCCGGCAGTCACGACCGCACCCCGGCGGGGATCGTGGCCGCCATCTCCACGGCAAACTGGTCCGCCGCGCGCTGGATGGCCTCGATCCTGCCCAGGAAGTAGTTGTAAGCGATGACCGCCGGGACCGCCGCCGCCAGGCCCATCGCCGTGGCGATGAGGGCCTCGGCGATGCCGGGGGCGACCACCGCGAGGTTGGCCGAGCCCCGGATGCCGATGCTCTGGAAGGAGCCCATAATCCCCCAGACCGTCCCGAACAGCCCGATGAAGGGGCTGACGTTTCCCACGGTCGCCAGGAAGATGAGATTGCTTTCGAGGTTGGCCATCTGCTCTGCGGCGGCCACGTCCAGCGCCCGCCGGAGGTCCTCCCGGTCGCCGGACCAGAGGCCCTGCCCCCCCTCTCCGTAGATCAGTTCGTATCCGGCGCGAAACACCCCGCACAGCGGAGAGAGCTTCAGGGCGCGGCTGCTCTTGTAGACCTCCGAGGCCTCCGCCCCGGACCGGAAGAGTCTCAAGAATCTAACTGACTCCTGACGGACGCGCTTGAGGTCGGTCAGCTTGCGCCCGATGACCGCCCACGAGATCACGGAGAAGAGAAACAGGACCAGGAGCACGCCCTGGACCATCGGCCCAGACCCCGCGATCAGGCCCCAGATGTCGTGAGACAGTTCGGTTCCTATCATAGATGATGAATCAGTTTAAAACTGGAGTCCCGAATCGGACCGCCGCCGCTGAAGGGACGCGGCAGGTTCTCTGGCAAAACGGTCTCGAAAATGCCCCCCCTGCACCTGCGCCTCGTCTCTCCGGTCCCCCTGCTGGCTGACATAGACGGGGAAACGCTCTGTGCCGGCCTTGAACGCCACGCGCTCTCCGCCGGACAGGGAGTCCGACAGGGCACTTCCGGTACTCAGGTAGTTGAACACGATGCCGTCGGGCACGGCGAAGTCCCGAACGGGTATCCCGTCGAGGGACTCCTTCATGAAGTTGAGCCAGATGGGGGCCGCCACGTGCCCGCCCGTGTAGTTCGAGCCCAGGGGGCGACGGTCGTCGTAGCCCACCCAGATGCCCGCCGCCAACTCCGGCGTATAGCCGATAAACCAGACGTCGGTCAGGCCGTTGGTGCCCGTCTTGCCCGCCGCCGGCCTGCCGAGCGCTTTGACCTTGGAGGCCGTGCCTCGCTGGACGACCGCCTGGAGCATGTTGGTCATCACGTAGGCCGTCTGAGGAGAGATGGCGTATTCGGGCGCAGGGGGTCTGACGGCCCTGCCGGCCGGTCCCATCTCCGCCCCGGAACTCTCCGGGGCAAAACCGTTCACGAAGCGGCTGTCCTCCAGCACCTGGCCGTTCCGGTCCCGGATCATCGTGATGAACACCGGCTCTATCCTGCGGCCTCCGGCGGCGAACACCGTGTAGGCGTTTGTCAACTCCAGGAGGGAGATGCCCGTCGAGCCGAGGGCGATCGTCAGGTTCTGCGGCAGGGGGGACGCGATGCCCAGGCGTCTGGACCGGTCAATGATCGCCTTAGGCCCCAGCCGCTCCGCCAGCCGCACGGAGACGGAGTTGAGCGATTTTGCCAGGGCGTTCCTGAGCGGCTGAGGCCCCAGGAATTTGTTCTGGAAGTTCCTCGGGCTCCAGTTCCCGATGGTGATGGGGGCGTCCAGCACCACCGTGGTCTGCGTGTAGCCCAGGGAGTCTATGGCAGCCGAATAGACGATGGGCTTGAAGGCCGAGCCGGGCTGCCGCCGGGCCTGAACCGCCCGGTCAAACTCGCTCTTGCGGTAGTCGTAGCCCCCCACGAGCGCCCAGACGTAGCCGCTGGACGGGTCGATCGCGATGAGGGCCCCCTGAAGACGGGGGTCCTGGGCCAGCGCCACGATGTATCGGCCCCGGTCGTACTGCTGGACGCGGACCTCCACGACATCCCCCGGTTTGAGGGTGCTTCGCAGGGAGCGCTCCGCCGAGACCCCCTCGGCCACGGCCACCCGCCTGGCCCACCCCGACCCCTCCTCGTCCAGGATCGCCTTGAACGGCCCGATGCGGAGCCGGATGTGGTCGTCGATCTCCGAGACGACGGCCTGGATCTTTTCATTGACGTCGAGGCGGGCCTCAACCCCTCGTCTGGGCTGGACGCCGAGCTTGGCGCGCCGGATCTCCTCCGTCTGCCGCCGGAGAAACGGCTCCACCTCGCCCGGCTTCAGGTAGCCTGAAACGCCCCGGAATCCCCGGCCCTGGTCGAGGTCGCGCAGACCCTCCTGGATCGCGCGATTCGCCGCCCTCTGGGTCTGCACGTCCAGTCCGGTGTAGATCTGGAGGCCGGCCCTGTAGACCGACTCGGAGCCGTATTTCGCCCGAACGGCCTTTCTCACGTACTCCACAAAGTAAGGGGCGACCTGGTCGTTGACGTCCTCCCAGGAGACGATCCGGATGTCCTGCGCGGCGGCCCGCTGCGCCTCCCGCAGGGAGATGAAGCCCTCCTCGTACATCCGTCGAAGCACGTAGATCTGGCGGTTCTGGGCTCCTTTGAAGTTGATGTGAGGAGAATAGTAGGAAGGGGCTGTCAGAAGGCCGGCCAGCATGGCCGCCTCCGCCAGCCCTATCTCCGAGACGTGTCGCCCGAAATAGTTTTGCGAGGCCGCCTCCACCCCGTAAGCGCCGTGTCCCAGGTACTGGTTGTTGAGGTAGAGATACAGGATCTGCGCCTTGGAAAGTTCGCGCTCGATGCGGTAGGCGAGGATCGCCTCCTTGATCTTCCGGGTATAGGAGACCTCGCGGGTGAGGAAGAACTCACGGGCAATCTGCTGCGTGATCGTGCTGCCTCCCTGGGGCCGACGGCGCAGTTCCAGATTCTTGATAAAGACCTTTAGAATCCGGAGATAGTCCACGCCGCTGTGCTCAAAGAAGCGCGCGTCCTCGGCGGCCACGAAGGCCTGGATGACGACCTTCGGGATTGAGTCCAGCGGGACCACGACGCGGCGCTGGATGAAGAACTCCCCGATGACCGTCCCGTCGGCGGCAAAGACCTGGCTCAGCACGCTGGGGTCGTAGTCCTGTATGAGCGTCAGGTCTTTCGGGAGTTTCCGGTTGTAGTGCCGGTAGACCCCCACAAAGCCCACCACAGCGAGGTCAAACAGGAGAAAGAGGAGCAGAAGCCCCTTGATCCAAGCCCTGGTCGATAGGATCACCGGTCCCCCACCTCACTCCGACACCACCTGAGAGATGAAGCCCGTGATCTTCCATTGGCCGCCGATTTTGGCCAGCGTCCAGAAGTTGATCCAGTCCCACCGGACCTCTTCACCGGTCTCTTTGTTGGTCGCCGCCCCATAGTGTCGGGAGGCCGCGGCGGCGAAGTTCCCTTTCACGTCTACGTGCTGCACTTCATCCCCCCGGGCGTGGGTCACAAAGATCTCCTGATTCTCTTTCATCTGGATGAGGAGATCCTCTTTGGAAGAGCGCAGGTCTTTGATGCCCGCGATCCCCACGCTCCACTTCCTGGGGTCGTAGGAGCCGTCCGCATAGTAGCCGACGCAGTTGTCTGCGTAACAGGAGAGGACCTGATCGAGGTCCCGCCTGAGGTGGCCGTCAAACTCCCGCTCCAGGACGGCCCGCACGGAGGCGATCTCCTGGAGGTCGGCCCCGGACGGCGTCCGGCTGCCCCAGAGTCCCTTGAACCACTGTCCCTGAGAAGAGCCCCCCCAGGCGATCACCAGGAAGGCAGACGAGATCAGCGCCCACCGCCATCTCATCGGTCCCCCCCTGTTCTGGGCAGATAGGGCGGATGGAGCTGATGGTAGCCCTTCCAGAGGTTGCGCCGGGGGAAGGGGGCGCGTCCGACGGGCGCAGGCCCTATCCCGCCCCCGCCTCTGGCCCGATGCATCCCCTGCACGACTCCCTGAAGGGCGACGAAACGATCCCCTGTCACAAAGCCCTTCATCAGGCTGTCCACCTGCGTGCGAGAGAGGTAGTCCGCCTGCAGGGCCTGAGAGAGAGAGTCGAGCAGGGACCAGGCAGAGGTGACCTGCTCGTTCAGGGCCTCCCTCGTCGCATAGTTGTCCTGAAGGTCTCGACGCACCCGCTCCACGTCCGACGACCTGGCGTAGCGTTCGCGCACCTCCTGGCGAAAGCGCTCGAATCCAGGCCGGGTGACATAGCCTCCGGCTGCCCCGGAGACCCCGGTTGTATCCTCAGCTCCATCCATGTCTGGGCCGAAATCGGAACGTGCCCTGAGAAGGTCTTCCAAGCGGTCCCAATAGAGAGGCTTCAACAGATTTCCGATGAGCGCCAGAAAGATGAGCACCGCCACGACCTGCAAGAATCGCACACCGGATCTCCGGGATTCTCAGCGCCGAATCCCAAGCTGCCAACAGAGAGAGGAGGACATCAGCGATCTTTCCAACCCAAACACAAAAATAACACCTAAGCTGAGAGGGCCTAAGTGCTCAATTTATCGGCAAATGATATCCATTTTGGTCCTGTCAGCGCGTCCCTACATCCACACGCCTAACACCGCTCGTTCACCGCAGGTGTCGTCCGGGCACGGCCACGGCGCCGAAGAGTCACATCCCCAAAGAAGATAGAGGGCCAAAGCCTATTGCTCTCAACTGAATAAACTACAACAATTATTAACACATGTCAAGTACGAAGTGATCGGGGCTCGAAAAAGGCCTTAAGGGCGTACGTTTCTGAAAGGGATAAAAACAAAGGAGGAGGTCCTCAAGTCTGAATAGCCCTGAGAACTCCCTCCTTTCGGGAGTCATATCTGAGACGTAGACGCTTCGAGGCCCTGAAAGTTGCGCCCCTTAAATCTCTTCTGCGTAGGGGATCAGCTTTTTCCCGCGCGTCGGGTGGCGCAGCTTCCGCAGGGCCTTCTCCTTGATCTGCCTCACCCGCTCCCTGGTGAGCCCGAATTTGACGCCGATCTCCTCGAGCGTCATCTCGTTCACGCCCCCCAGGCCGAAATAGAGCCGCACCACCTCGGCCTCGCGCTCCTCCAGGGTGCCCAGCGCCATCTCGATCTCCTCCTCCAGGGAATTTCGCATCAAGAGGGCGTCCGGCGGCTCCTGCCGGCTGTCCGCCATGATCTCCATCAGGCTGTTTTCGTCGTTGTCGTCAAAGGTGGCGTCCAACGACAGGATGCGCTGGCCGCTGGCCAGCGTCTCCATCACCTGGTCCACGGAGATGCCCAGCTCCTCGGCGATCTCCTCCTCGGCAGGGCGCTGAGAGGTCTCCTGCTGCCTGTCGCTGGAGAACCTGGAGATGCGACGGAGAAGGTCTACCCTGTTGAGCGGGAGACGGACGACCCTGGAGTGCTCTGCGAGGGTCTGCAGGACGGCCTGCCGGATCCACCAGACGGCGTAGGAGATGAACTTGAACCCCTTGGTCTCGTCGAACCGTTCGGCCGCCGTGATGAGGCCGATGTTTCCGGCGCTGATCAGGTCCGCCAGGGGGACCCCCTGGTTCTGGTATTCGCGCGCCACGCTGATCACGAAGCGGAGGTTGGCCTCGACCAGCTTGGTGCGGGCGTTGAGGTCCCCCAGTTTAATTCTTCGGGCAAGCTCGATCTCCTCCTCGGAGGAGAGGGGCTGAGAGGCCGCCACGTCTTCCAGGTACCGCTGCAGAGAATCCTTGACGTCGTCGTAGGCGCTGTGCAGGGCTCGGCTCAATTCAATCACCTCGGTGTGGCAGGAATGAAAAGACAGACGACCCCGAATCAGTGTCGTCGGTATTCGATGCAATCACATCCTTCATCAATGGAACACATATCCGGCATCGGAAGTTCCGAATATAGTAACTCGATTCGAGTTCTGTCAAGATTTTTTTGTGCCAGGGCGTTTTCGGGGGGTGTTTTGGCCGCCTCCGAACGGCTGTGACGGGAGGTAGTTTTAATATCGGCAAATCCTTCCGAATTGTCAAATCAAAGCCCTGCTTGACATCGTCCGGGATTTGTGATAAATTGCATAGACTGCTACAGTTATACAGACCCTCTCCGGGGAGGCATCTTTTTTTGAGGGCGATCCCTCCTCTCCGGTTCCATCGCAAGACTTGCAGAAAGGAGTCCCGTGCAGCGCACAGAGTTGCTCGATATGCTCGAGCGTTTGATCGTGGCCCACTCCCCCAGCGGGGCGGAGTCGGAGGTCGACCGGATCGTGGAGGAGGCGTTCCGCAGCCGGGCGGACGAGGTCTATCAGGACCCGGCGGGCAACATTGTCGGTGTGGTAAAAGGGGGACGCAGGGGGCCCGGGGTGGCGGTGACGGGCCACAAGGATGAGATCGGGATGATCGTCAAGCGCGTCGAGGCGGACGGGAGGCTCCGGGTGCGCAACGTGGGGGGGGCTCAACCCTGGGCCATCGGCGAGGGGCCGGTGGACCTGCTGGGGGAGCAGGGGGTGGTGACGGGCATCCTCTCCGTGGGGACGAAGCACGTCTCGGCCGAGAGCAGCGCCTTCGTGGTCAAGCAGGACAGGGCGCTGACCTGGGACCTGGTCTGGGTGGAGACCAAGCTGTCGCCGGAGGCCCTGGCCGCCCAGGGGGTGGGCATCGGCACGAAGGGCGTGGTGGGCCGGCACCGGAAGCGGCCCATCGTCATCGGGGACTACATCTGCGGCTACGCCCTGGACTGCAAGGCCGCCGTGGCGATCATGCTGTCCGCCATGGATCAGCTGTCTGAGACGGGGCCGGCGCGGGACACCACCTTCATCGCCAGCTCCGAGGAGGAGGTGGGGGGGGTGGGGGCCACGTACCGGATCGGGGAACTCCCGGTGGACACGGCCATTGCCCTGGAGGTGGGGCCGGTGGCCGCGGAGTATCAGACGCAGAACACGGGCGACCCGATTCTGCTGTATCAGGACAGCGTCGGACTCTATTCGGAGCGCGTCAACAGGCGTTTCGAATCGCTGGCCAGGGGGCTCGGATTCGGCGTGCAGCGGGCCTGCGTGACCTCCTTCGGGAGCGATGCCAGCATCGCCAAAAAGGCGGGCCGGGTGGCCTGCGCGGCCTGCCTCTGCTATCCGGCGGAGAACACGCACGGCTACGAGATCTGTTCCATCGAGGGCATCGAAAATACGGCGAGGCTGCTGGTGGAGTATCTGAGGCAGGGGTAAAGAGCAAGACGAAAGGCGAAGGGCGAAGGGCGAAAAGGGCTGTCCTATCTATAGTCGATGCTTATGGCTCCAACCCTCTTATTCATCCTGATCGTCGGGCTTCTCATCTTCGCAGCCGCGCGGCTTTACGGTCGCAGGCCTTCTGCCACGCCCCCGACGGACACCTTTATGGAGGATCGCCTCTCGAAGCTGATGTCCGCCGACCTGATCGACGAGGTCCAGACCTACGCGAACCGGACGGAGCAGACCGTTCAGGAGGTGATCGACGAGGCCCTGAGGGAGTTTCTGAGGCGGAGGCGGGAGGAGGGGAGGGACGACTTGATGAATCCATAGGAACCGGTCGTCCAAAGGTTGTCCATTCAACTGCGCCCTATGAAGGAGATGTGACCGTCTCCTCTGCCTTCTCCTCGACGGACTCCCTGTAGAAGTGGTCCCATTCGCAATCGCACCAGTTCTCGCTCCCGCACACGATGCAGGGGGTTTCGGGCTGGTCTTTGGGTTGCGCGCCCTTCCCCTTTGCCGTCCCCCGCTTTGCTTCGGTCTCTCTGGCCATCACATTCTCCTCTGTGGTGAGTGTCTTCTTAAGGTCTCCTATCACAATATAGAGTTAGACCTCCCGTTTGTCAAGCGGTCCGCATTCGGGTCTTACAGCTTCCGCCACGGCGCGACGTCCAGGCCGCACGCGGCCAGGCCCTCCATCAGCCTCTCCCAGCCCTTCCCCTCAAACGGGATCCCCTCCTGCAACCGGCGCTCCCGCTCGGCGCTCCCCCGATGCCCCGGCAGCCGAACCTCCTCCGCCTCCCCGGCGGGCGGACAGGCCCGGACGCTCCGGGTCAGGAAGTCCACCCGCTCCCGGAACCGGTCCGCGCCCGCAAAGCGGGAGGGGTCGAGGGCCAGGGCAAAGAAGCCGCAGCCGTAGGGGGAGGTCAGGTCGGACACGGGCGGCACGTCCTTGCCACAGCAGGACCCCGACAACGCCCCCACGAGGGCGTCCACGAGCAGCCCGAACCCGTAGCCGATGACGCCGCCCACGGGCAGCAGCCACCCCTCCAGGGCCGTTCCCGCATCTGTCGTCGGACGCCCCTCCCGGTCCAGGGCGACCCCCGGCGGGATGGGCAGGCCGGCCTCCTTCGCGCGCGCGATCGGGGCGGCGGCGTGGCCGGTGGCGCAGTCGAAGACGATGGGGGGCTCCTCTCCGGCAGGGAGGGCGTAGGCGATGGGGTTTGTGCCGTGTACGCCCTCCCGGCCGCCGTAGGGCGCGACGCGGGGGGTCGAATTGGCCATGCAGAGGCCGATCAGCCCCCGCTCGGCGGCGCGCAGGGCGTAGAGGGAGATCGCGCCGTTGTGGTTGAGGTTGAAGGCGGAGACGACGCCGACGCCGGTGTGGAGGGACTTCGAGACGGCCAGGTCCATCGCGAGGACGCTCGTGACCTGCCCCAGGCCCTGCCGGCCGTCCATCAGGGCAGTGGCCTCGTTCTGCCGGACGATGAGGGGCTTGACGCCGGGTCTAATCTGGCCGGAGCGGACGCGCCGGGCGTAGACCGGGAGGATGGCGATGCCGTGGGAGTCTACCCCGCGCAGGCTGGTCTCGACGATCAGGTCCGCGCAGAGCGTGGCCTCGTCCTCCGGCGCGCCGAGCTGCGAGAAGATGGCGCGACCGAAGGCAAGGGCGCGGTCGGCAGGGAGGCGAAAGGAAGGGTGTTCTTCAGGCATTGTCCTTCAGGGTCAGGACCTCCGCGTATACCGGAACTGCTGGTCCCGCTTGAAGTAATGGAAGAGGGCGGCCTTCTTGCCGCTCTCCGTCACCGGGACGCGCCGCGCCTCCCCGGAGGCCGGGTCGAACTCCACCACGGCGAGCGCCTGGATGCGGCATCCGTCGTTCAGGAACTGGACGAGTTCGGCCATGTTGATCGGCCCGTCTTCGGCGAGGTGGACGCCGAGGATGCTGAAGGTCAGGTCGATCCAGACCCAGCGGTTGAGGGTCTCGTCGAAGACCTCCGTGGTGCTGTGGCCCTCGGCCAGGAGGAGGTTGTGGTCCCCGTCGGACCCGTAGGGGTGGTTCATGCCGATGCGACGGGCCGGGACGCCGAGGGCGTTGCAGGCCCAGGAGAAGATGGCCGCGTGGTTGCCGCACCAGACGCGGTCCTGGCCCGAGATGGCCCGCTCGAACTGCTGGAAGGGCGCCGAGGCCCGCATGACGTCGGAGGGGACGCCGGCGTGCGGCTTGAGGGCGGTGATGATCGACCGGGCCAAGGCCTGGGCCTTCTCGTACTCCGACCGGCGTCCTTCGACCACGCCTCCCCAGCGCTGCCTGGCGTAGGCCCGGTCCTCCTCCGGGGGGAGGTCCACGACCCAGTCCTCCACGGTGGCACAGGCCAGGGTTAGGTCCGTGTTCTGCACGATCACCCAGTTGGGCGCGGTCTGCCCGCTGGCCGCGTAGAGTTCCTTCGGGTAGTAGCCGATGGTGATCTTATGGGGCTTCGTCCTCTGCCCGGACTTCGAGACGGCCAGGATCTCCGTGGTGATGTGCTGGGACTTCGCGTCGCCCAGGCGGCGGAAGCGCACGGTCACCTCCCCGTCCCGGCTCTCCTGCGCAGGCTCTCCATTCTGAGAGGAGAGGTAATGGGAAAAGTCCTGGAGGCTCGTCCGCAGGGAGAGGAGCACTCCCAGGCCCTCGGAGACCTGTTTGACGGAGGCGAGGGCGATCTCCTCGCGGCGGGGGTAGAGTTCCCAGTAGTTGGACTGGAGCGGGACAGTCTCCGTCGTGGGCTTTGCGTCTGTTGCCGTGGCCATGATGATCTCCTTAAAGCGCGTTGTGCCAGACCTGCCCGTTCCTCACGGAGAGGGAGCAGATCAGCCGTTTGTCTCCCATCCGCGTGTTCCTGTAGGCGTCGCGCATCTCCCACTGGCCCGTCCGGAGGTCGAGCACGGCGGCGTCGGCGGGCAGGCCGGGCCTGAGGCTGCCCATCTCCTGTTCCTTTCCGATGGCCCGCGCGGGCCTGAGGGTGGACCGTTCTATGACCTCCTCTAAGGGCATGCCCAGGTTGAGGAACTTGGACATGGTCGTGGGGAGGTCGAACACCGGGCCGTTGATGCTGAAGGTGTGGATGTCGCTGCTGATCGTGTCGGGCGGGAACCCCTCCTCCAGGGCGACGCGGCCCACGTCGAAGTGGAAGCTCCCGGCCCCGTGCCCGATGTCGAAGACGATGCCCCGGTCCCGCGCCTCCCGCACCTCCGGCAGGACCTTCTTCCTCGCGTCCAGGATGGTGGCCGGGTCCGTGCCGTGGCAGCAGTGGGTGATGATGTCGCCCGGCCTGAGGAGGGGGAGGAACTGCGTGAGGGGCACGTCGCTCCCGCTGATGTGGACCATCAGGGGGGACTCGCACCGCTGCGCCGCGTCCACCGTGAGCTTGAGCAGGTCCACCAGGTCCGCGTCGCCGCCCACGCCCCGGTAGAGGCGCACCTTCACGCCCAGGGCCACGTCCCGGTTCTCCCTCACGACCTTCGCGCACTCCTGGGGCTGGACCCACGCCTCGTCTATGAGTTCCCCGCGCCGGAAGGTCAGGCCGATGGCGGACAGGTGGACGAAGGCCAGGATGCGGGTCTGCGAGGGCCTGATGACGTAGCGCTTGAGGCCGGCGAAGTTGACCCACCCGGCGCTCCCCACGTCGATGGAGGTGGTGACGCCTGTCCTGGGGCAGAGGTCGTCCGCCTCGATGCCGAAGATGGAGACGCCGGCGTAGACGTGGGTGTGCAGGTCGATCAGCCCCGGCACGACGTATCTCCCGGCCACGTCGATGGCCCGCTCCGCCCGGTCGGCGGGGAGGTCCGGCTCCACGGCCGCCACCCGGCCGTTGGCGATGCCCACATCCCGTTTGCCGTTGATCCCCTGCGCCGCGTCGAGGACGTGGCCGTTTTTTAAGATGAGGTCGTAGCGCGGTGTGTCTGGCATGAATATCCTCTTTCTACGATGTGGATGCAACTTGTTCACCCCCTTCATCTGGGTAACCCTTCTCAGATTGCCACCTTTCTTGCTCAGCGGGGTGGGTTGCGAGCGAGCGCAGCAACAGGCCGGGTGGCAAGAAAGGTGGCGCCAAAGAAAGACGCCCCTCAGACGCCGGGGAGGCTTGGCGCGCCGCAACCTTAACGTTCTGTGGTCGCACCGAATTTTGTGCCCCCGGCAGGTGGGTTGCTTCTGCTGGACACCTGCGGTGGGGGTTTCCGGCGGCGCGCCTTCTTTTGACCTGTAGGTTATGCTTGTCTTATTATGGACATGGTTTTGCCCTCACAGGATGACCGGCAGGATCAGCCGGGACGGCCGGGCTACGTCGTGGAAGATCGTCTGGCGCGCTGTCTGAAGCGCGGACTCCCGGTAGTCGTCTCCCCCGGTGTTGTGGTTCCGGTCGAAGTTCGGGAAGTCGCTGCTGGAGACGTCCAGCCGGATCCGGTGGCCGGGCCTGAACAGGTTGCCGGTGGGGTTGACCTGGATCGTGTACTCATAGGGCCGGCCCGGCTCGATCGACGAGGGCCGGTCGAAGGACTCGCGGTAGCGGGCGCGAACGATGCCGTGGCACAGCTCCTGGGCGAAGCCGTCGGGCCAGACGTCGAGGAGTTTGACGACGAAGTCCGTGTCTCTGGCGGAGGAGGCGGCCCAGAGCTTGACCGTCACCGGCCCGATGACCTCCAGCGGCTGCTCCAGGGGCGGGGTGGCGTAGACCAGCACGTCTCTCCGCCCGTCCAGGGCCCTCTGGTCGAGGGGCGCGTGCTGTCCGGCGGGGGTGTAGAGGGTCATCACCGGGTCTCTGGGGTCGTAGAGATAGTCGTCCGGCGGCTCCTGCTGGGGCGGCTGGCGGGTGAGCAGACCGTCGCCCGCCAGGGTGCTGGCGTGGCCCCGGCTGTGAAGGTAGAAGTCGGCGTAGACCGTCCCGGTGAGGGGCCATTCGTTCTCCGCGCGCCATCGGTTGGCGCCCATGACGAAGACCTGAACGGGCGGCCAGTCCTCCAGGCCGGGGCCTTCGTCCTTGAGCCAGCAGGAGTACCACCGGTCGGCGATCTCAAAGTAGTCCCGGCACGCCTCCGGCCCGAAGTCCACGTCCCCCACCCGGCTGCCCAGGTCCGTCAGCGTGTGGGTCCAGGGGCCGATGATCAGGCGCTGGTTCCTCCGGGCGTGTTCGGTCATCCCGTTCTTCCCCATTCCCGTGAAGTGCTGGATGTTCCCGATCTGCTGGTCGTACCACCCGGTGATGCTCAGGACCGGGACGTTCACCTCCCGGTGTCTTTCCAGAAAACGGAAGGAGTCCGTGGCGTGGTCCTCCAGCCAGCGCCTCCAGTGCCGGCCCATGCCGGGCATCGCCTCCTCGGGGATGTCCATCAGGGGCAGGTACCAGAGCCACTTGAGCCGGTCCCGCTCCACCCAGAGCCGCCGGGCCTCGTCCTGCGTCCGGGGCTTATAGGGGTCGCCGAGGCGGCGGGCAGTGTCCACCGACAGGTTGTTGATCGTCCAGTCCAGCACCCGGCCCAGGCGGAGCACGCCCGAAAGCTCCCGGTCCAGCAGGCTGGCCGCTATCGCGCTGGGGATCATGGCGATCAGGTGGGGAGGACGGGTGTGGGCCATCGCCCACTGGGTCCAGCCTTCATAGGAGCCGCCGAAGGTCCCCACCTTTCCCGTGGACCAGGGGAGCTGAGCCGCCCATTCCACCGCATCGTAGCCGTCTTCCGCGTCGCTGTGGTCCGCGCTGAAGAAGCCGGGACGGAACTCTCCGTCGGAGGCGTAGCGCCCTCGCACGTCCTGAACGACCACGAGATAGCCTCGCTCCGCGAGCTTCTGGGCCGTCGCCAGGTTTCGCCCCTTGTTGTAAGGGGTCCGGCACAGCAGCGTCGGGAACCTGCCGGGGGCGTCGGGGCGGCAGGCGTCGGCCCGGAGCAGGACGCCGTCTCGCATCGGAGCGGCGAGGTCCTCCTCCTGGACGACGGGGAGGGGTTCGCGTTTGCCGTTTGCCATTTGCCGTTTCCCTTGTCTTAGTACGGCTCGTCCCCGAACATCTGGGTGCGTTTCATGACCCGGCGCTGTGCGTTGTCGAAGGACTCGCGCCGGTGCATGGTGCAGCGGTTGTCCCACATGAGGAGGTCGCCCACGCGCCATTTGTGCGCCCAGACGAAGCGGGGCTGGGTCGCGTGCGCGATCAGCCGGTCGAGCAGCTCCCGGCCCTCCTGTGGGCTGGCCCCCTCGATGTGGCTCGTGAGGTGGGGGCTGACGTAGAGGACTTTGCGGCCGGTCTCGGGGTGGGTGCGCACCACCGGGTGGGAGGCGGGTATGGGGGGGTTCTGCTGGGGCCGGGGGTGTTTGTGGATCGCCCGCAGCCCTGCGATCCGCCCCTTGAGGCCCTCGTCGAGGGCCTCATAGGCGGCGCAGCAGTTGGCCCACATGGTGTCGCCGCCGGATTCGGGGACCTCGACGGCGTAGAGCATGGAGATGGACCCCGGTCTGGGCATGTAGGAGAGGTCGGAGTGAAAGTTGATCTCGTCGTTGCCGAGCGCCCCGATGGGTTTGCCGTTCTCCTCCACGTTGGAGATGATGAAGATCTCCTGGATGGGCCGGTCGGGCTGCTCGCGGACGTGGGGGGCCGGGTCCCCAAAGTAGCGGCTGAAGCGGACCTGGTCCTCCTCGCTGATGCGCTGGTCGCGGAAGAAGAGCACGCCGTGGTCCAGGAAGGCCGCGCGCAGGCGGTTCACCTGGCCGGGGGAGAGGGGCTGCCGCAGGTCGAGGCCCCGGGCCTCTGCGCCCAGGGCCCCGCCGGTGGGGATGATCTGTATGTCGCTCATAGGTTATATGACTCCTTTGCGCTGAACAGCTCCGGCAGATAGGTCTCCAGGGACGAGCGGAACCCGAAGGTCGTCCGGAGATGCCGGTAGGCGTCGAGGGCGGAGGGGTCCGTGCGGTGGCTCCTCCGCCTGGCCCGGAGGAGGATGTTCTTGGGCGTGTGTTTGGCCGGGACGAATTCGACGACCTTGACGCCGTAGCCGGCGGCCTCGAGGGTCAGGGCGCGCACGGCGTCGGTGAGCATGACGGCGAGGCGCTCCTTGAACACAGAGAAGTGCCCGATGCCCGACAGGGGGTGGCGCGTGCCGAGCGTGCGTTTGACCTCTCTCTGGCAGCAGGGGGCCACGGCCACGGCCCTGGCCCGGCCTCGGATGCCGAGGGCGATGACCTCGTCCGTGGCGGTGTCGCAGGCGTGGAGGGCGTAGACGAGGTCCGGGGGGGATTCGAGCCGCTGGTCGAGGGCGCGGCCGACGCGGAACTCCATGTTGCGGAAGCCGAGGTCGCGCGCGATGCCCTCACACGTCCGAATGATCACAGGGTCGGCGTCGACGCCGATGAAGTGGACGGGCCGTCCGACCTTGCCTGTCAGGACGTGGTTGAGGACGAAGGAGAGGTAGCTCTTGCCGCAGCCGCCGTCCACGAGGAGCAGGTCCCGGTCGCGTTTCAGGTCCCGTTCCAGGACCAGGAGGTGGGTCAAAAAGGCGAGGATTTCGTGATATTTTTTCTCCCGCTCCCAGTAAAAGGTCCCGTTTTCACGGGTGATCCGGACCGCCCTGAGGAGGTCCCGCATCTCCTGGGGGGTGACGGGGGGGGAAGAGAGGTCAATTTCCTGGCGCATGGCGAGAGATAATGTATATGGATCAAAATAGGGTGTCAAGGAGAATTACCCAAGAAATCCTAAAGCTTTTCCGCGATGTTCCGATAGTAGATACAGACCCCCAACCGTGGACTCCACACCGCTTGCATCATCATTGCTAGGAGGGCAAGATGCACCAACAGGACGTGGACGAAGTCAGGAGAGACGGTGGATGGGACCCCAAGGTGGGCCCCCCAGCAGCCTTACGCGGACGCGAGTCGCTCGTTGCCGACGGGATCGATTACTCTCATACCCTTCTGGACAGCGACCTGGCGTTCTTTCTGAGCAACACCTACAGGTCGCTCATCTACGCCGACGGCGGAGACTGATAAGGAGATCGAAGGCATGCCAAGGTACAACTCAGAGGAACTCATCCGCCAGTACGGTTTCCAGAAGGGGCTGGAGCTTCTGAACGCCCTGGTCGCCAGGGACCTGGGGATGATCGACGAGCACCAGCTGCGCCGGTACCTGCATCAGAACCTCAGCTTCTTTCTGGGAAAACCTTTCTCTGCAAGACTCTCTCTTCCGTGACCGACGGATGCGGACGCGCAGGGGGCGGGCCGGAGGCCCGCCCCCTGTTTTGCTGTACGGGCCTCCCTGAAAAGCCTTGACATCGGGCGCCCCCGGACCTACATTTTAAACGGGTTTTTTCAGGTCCCCATCCTGATAGAGGAGGCCCGAAATGAACGAGGAGCTGCGGAAGTTCGCTCTGCGTCTGAAGGTGATCGAGATTCTTGAACACTATGCCGAGGCCCGGCGTCAGCTTCACGTCCTCCGCACGTGGAAGAGGCTTCTGGTCTCGCCGAATTAAAGCAGCGGTCAGCGGTCAGCCGTCAGCCGTCAGCCGTCAGCAAAGGCAAAGTACTGTTGGTCTTGCTGATAGCTGATAGCTGATAGCTGATAGCTATTCATTTTATGACCTTTGTCGATCAGGTCGCCATCTCCGTCCAGTCGGGCGACGGGGGGGATGGCTGCGCGAGTTTCAGGCGGGAAAAGTACGTCCCTCACGGCGGCCCTGATGGGGGGGATGGGGGGGATGGGGGGGATGTGATTTTTCAGGCGGACGCCCGCCTCGGCACGCTCCTCGACCTCCGCTACCGCCAGCGCTACAGGGCCGGGCGGGGGGAGCGGGGGCGGGGGAAGGGCCGGACCGGCAGGCGGGGGGATGACGTGGAGGTCCGGGTCCCGCCGGGCACGCTCGTGCGGGACGCGGAGACCGGGCGGGTCGTGGTGGACCTGGTCGCGGACGGGCATCGGGAGGTCGTCCTGCGGGGGGGCAGGGGGGGGAGGGGTAACGCCCGGTTCGCCACGCCGACGCACCAGGCCCCCGACCGGGCCGAGCCGGGGCAGCCCGGCTCCGGGATGCGCCTCGACCTCGAACTCAAGCTCATTGCCGACGTGGGGCTGGTCGGCGCGCCCAACGCCGGGAAATCGACCCTCCTCTCCCGCCTGTCCGCGGCCCGCCCCAAGATCGCCGACTACCCCTTCACGACGCTCACACCCCACCTCGGCATCGTCCGCTCCGGCGACTTCGACAGCTTTGTGATGGCCGATATCCCCGGCCTGATCGAAGGGGCGCACACAGGGCGGGGGCTCGGCTTCCGGTTCCTGCGACACGTGGAGCGGACGCGGGCCCTCCTCTTCATGGTGGAATCCCTCAGCGAGTCCCCCGGTCAGGCCCTTCACGGGCTGCGCGAGGAGCTGCGCCTGTTCAACCCGGCCCTGCTGGAGAAGCCGGCCCTCGTGGCGCTCACGAAGGTGGACCTTGTCCCGGCGGCGGAGCGGCCGGCGGACCCCTTCGGCGACGGCGTCCCATTTCTACCCATTTCGTCTGCCACGGGGGAGGGTCTGGAGGAGCTGGTCAGGCAGTTGGGGGAACTGGTCAGAAAGGACCGCACAAAAGGGCTTGCGCAGTAGGGGCGCCCCACCGGGTCACCCCTACTGCCCCCCTGCCATCCGCATCTGGTCATCTATGCAAATCTCCTTTCTTGGCGCGGCCCGGACGGTCACCGGCTCCATGCACCTGCTGGAGGTCGCGGGGCGGCGCATCCTGCTGGACTGCGGCCTGTACCAGGGGCCGCGCAAGGAGGCGTTCGAGCGGAACCGGACCTTCCCGTTCGACCCGAAGTCGGTGGACGCCGTGGTCCTGTCCCACGCCCACATCGACCACTCCGGCAACCTCCCCACCCTCGTGCGGGCCGGGTTCCGGGGGGACATCCACGCCACGTTCGCCACGCGCGACCTGTGCGGGGCGATGCTGCCCGACAGCGCTCACATCCACGAGTCGGAACTGGAGCACGTCAACAAGCGGCGGGCGAGGCAGAAGAAGGCGCTGTTCGAGCCGCTCTACACGGTGGGCGACGTTCTCCGGACGCTCACCCTGTTCCGGGGGGTGAGCTATGGCCGGGCGTTCCCCGTGACGCCGGAGGTGACGGCCACGTTCCACGACGCGGGGCACATCCTCGGGTCGGCGATCACCGAGTTGACGATCCGGGAGCCGGGGCGGGGGGCCGCGACGCTCGTGTTCACCGGCGACATCGGGCGGAAGGGCCTGCCGATCCTGCGTGATCCGGCCATGCTGGACCGGGCCGACCTCCTGATCTCCGAGAGCACCTACGGGGGGCGCGTCCGGCACACGGACGAAGACGTGGAACGGGAGATGGAGGAGGTCCTCAGGCGCACGGCGGCCAGGGGGGGAAAGGTCGTGGTCCCGGCCTTTGCCGTGGGCCGGACGCAGGAGGTGGTCTATCTCCTCCACCAGCTCTGCCAGGCCGGGCGCATCCCAGACCTGCCGGTCTACGTGGACAGCCCGCTCGCCGTCAACGTCACGGAGGTCTTCCGGCTCCATCCGGAGTGTTTTGACGAGGAGACGCGGGTCTTTCTCCTGAACGGCGAGGACCCGTTCGGGTTCCGGAGGCTCCGCTACATTCGCTCCGTGGAGGAGTCCAAGTCGCTCAACCGGCTCCGGGTCCCCTGCGTGATCATCTCCGCGTCGGGGATGTGCGAGGTGGGGCGCATCCTCCACCATCTGATCAACACGGTCGAGGACGGTCGGAACACGGTCCTGATCGTCGGGTTCCAGGCGCAGGGCACCCTGGGAAAGCGGCTGGTGGACCGGGAGCCGGTGGTCCGCATCTTCGGGGAGGAGTACCGTCGGCGGGCGGAGGTCTGTGTCATCAACGGCCTGAGCGGGCACGCGGATCGGAATGGGCTTCTGGAGTGGATCGGGAATGTGAACGGGGCGCTGAAGCACATCTTCCTGGTGCACGGGGACCCGGACCAGGCGGAGGCCCTCGCCGGGACGCTCCGGGGGCGGAAGGCCTGCCCGGTGACGGTCCCGGCGCCGGGAGAAACGGTGACGTTTTAAAGTAGGGTCGACCCATTGGGTCGCCCCTACTCTATAAATTAACGAGGTTTCCCATGTCCACGACCTGCCCGGCCTGCGAGGGGAAGGGCTACATCGAAGAGGAGATGACCTGCCCCGACTGCACCGGCATGGGGTGCGGGAAGTGCAAGGATGGGGTTTTGGTCACGCGCAAAAAGTGCGCGAAGTGCAAGGGGCAAGGAAAACACCTCAGTTGAGCAGTTGCACGATCTTCTCCGTGGCCTTCAGCCCCGACCCCGTCAGCGCGACCACCACGGTCCCGCCCGGATTTTCGTCCAGCCACTGCTCCGCGGCGGCCAGGGCGACCGCGGACGTCGGCTCGATGTAGACCCCCGCCCGCCAGGCCCGCCGCAACGCCTTCAGAGTTTCCTCTTCAGAGACGGTCAGCATCTCCCCTTTTGTCTCCCGGACGGCCCTCAGCATCTGCCCCCCTCTCACCGGCTCGGCCACGGCGATCCCTTCGGCCAGGGTCTCCCGCTTTTCGACCTTCACCGGGGCCTTTAGCCCTTGACGGAACGCCTCGCAGACCGGCGCGCAGGCCGAAGCCTGAGCCGCGATCAGGCGGGGGAGCCGGTCGATGACGCCGCCGGCCCTCAGGTCCGAGAAGCCGAGGTGGGCGCCGAGGAGGAGGGTGCCGTTTCCGGCGGGCAGGACCAGGGCGTCGGGGGGGCGCCAGCCGAGTTGCTCGCAGACCTCGAAGGCGAAGGTCTTGGTCCCCTGAAAGAAGAAGGGGTTATAGCTGTGGCTGGCGTAGTAGCCGGCCCCGGCGGCCTTCAGCGCGGCCGCGGCCACTGCCTCCCGCGTCCCCGGGATCGGGTGGAGGGCGGCCCCGCAGGCCGCGATCTGCGCCAGCTTTCCGCGGGAGGCGCTCGCCGGGGCGTAGATGTCGCAGGCGACGCCGGCGCGGGCGCAGTAAGCGGCGACGGCGGCCCCGGCGTTCCCGGAGGAGTCCTCCACGACCCGCCGGACGCCGAGGGATCGGACGTGGGTGATGAGGGCCGCAGCCCCCCGGTCCTTGAAGGAGCCGGAGGGGAAGAGGTAATCGAGCTTGTAGAACACCTCAGCGCGGGGGTCAGGGACCCGGACGAGGGGCGTCATCCCCTCGTCGAAGGTCACCGGCTCCCCCAGGATGGCCATCGCCTCCCGGTAGCGCCAGAGGGTGGGGGGGCGGCGTCCCACGGCGGCGGGGTCGAGGGGGGGGGCAGCGACGGCGTCGAGGAGGCCGCCGCAGACGCAGCGCCAGACGGGGTCCGAAAGGGCGTAGGCGCGGTCGCAGGCGGAACAGCAGAGGAAGGGGTCCGACATGGGCAGTCTCCTGGATAAAAAAAGGGGGAGATCCACGGGCTTGTGAGCCGCAGATCTCCCCCTCCACCAGAGGAAAGGAGGATGAATCTGTCCTAAATATCGGCACAAATCGGTCCAAAATATGTGCGTTAGATCACAATGCAGAAAATAATCAGAGGCCGGCCTGGAGCCGCCGGGAGATGGCCATCTCCTCCTCGGCCTCCGGGATCATCCCCTTCTGCTGGAACAACCTGGAGAGGCTCGTGTGGACCAGGGGGTCGTTGGGGTTGATCGAGACGGCCTTTCGGACGGCGGCCACGGCCTCATCCAGCATCCGCTTTCGCTCATACGCCTGGGCGATGCCGAGATGCCCCTCCAGAAAGTCCGCCTTGACCGAGACGGCCTGCTGGAAGCTGGCGAGGGCGTCGTCGAGGTCCCCTTTGGCAAGATGGGTCAGGCCCTGGACGTAGAGTTGCTTGTGATCGGCCAATGAAACCTCCTGATTATGGCTGTTCTTTCACCCATCCGTTCCCCCACTCGGCCTCGCTGAGGTAGGTCCACCGGTCGTCAGCGGCGGTCACCGGACGGCCATACAGGAAGCCCGCTGGCGTGCGGACCACGTCCATTGGCTCCCCCTTCCGGCCCGCCCTGGGGCGGTAGACGCCGAGGTAGGCCCACCCCCGTCCGACGGCCCGATGCACGGCCTGGATGCGCATCTCATCCTGCAAGGCTACCGCCTCTCGACCCGGACGCTTTTCATGACGACCTTTTCGGTCGGCTGGTCGCTGGGGAGCCTGGGCAGACGGGCGATGGCGTCCACCACGTCCATCCCCTCGATCACCTTTCCGTAGACCGTGTACTGGCCGTCGAGCTGGGTAAGGTCGTTCAGGCAGATGTAGAACTGGCTGCCGCTGGAGGCGCGCGTGGGGTTGACGTGATCGCTCGTGCGGGCCGCGGCCAGGGACCCCCGCTCGTGGTTGCGTTTGATCTCCGCCGGGACGGTGTAGTCTGGCCCTCCTGTCCCGTCCCCTTTGGGATCGCCCCCCTGGATCACGAAGCCGGGCACGATCCGGTGGAAGGTGAGGCCGTTGTAGAACCCCTGCGAGGCCAATTTTTTGAAGTTCGCCACGTGCTGCGGGGCGTCCTTTTCGTAGAGTTCCACGACGATCGTCCCCCTGTCCGTCTCGATGACCCCCACCTCCCTCCGGCCCCCGCAGGCTGCGATCCCGGCGGTCAGAAAGGACAATATGGTTAGTATCTTCAATATCTTGTGAAGTTTGAAACGAGACTTCATGAGACCTCCACGCCCGGTCAATAGTAGTCCTTGCCCGCCTTCCTCTCTTTCTTCTCAGGCTTCTCAGAGGGCTTCTGCGACTTCTTCTCCTTCCCCATCAACTCACTCTCAAGCTCACTCTCGTCCGCGATGCTGTTCCCCTCCATGATCCCGGCGGAGACGTAGATGGGCGTCCCGGTCCGCACGGAGAGGGCGATGGCGTCGCTCGTGCGGGAGTCGATCTCGGTCGAGCCTCCCCCCTTCAGGCTCAACGTGATCTTGGCGAAGTAGGTGCCGGAGTCCCGGCCGCCCGTGGCCCTCAGGGCGTCGACCAGGACGTAGCGGACCTTTGCGCCGGCGACCTCGATCAGGGACTTGAGCAGGTCGTGCGTCAGGGGACTGGGGAACGTCGCGCCGCTCAGCTTCATCTGGATGGCCTCTGCCTCGTAAGGCCCGATCCAGACCGGGAGGACGCGCCGGGTCTTCAGGGACTTCAGGAAGACGACGTTGATCCGGGGATCAGGGGTCCAGACGGACTTGACCTCCACCCTCACGACGTCGGGCCAGCCCTCGGTGACGGCGTCCTGCGCCCCGGAGGGCCGGCGATCCCCGATCAGGACCAGCAGCCCTGTCAGGCCGGCGATGCCCGCCGCGCGACGAAGGGATACCATCAGAAGGCTCCTCCAGAGGTCAGGATCACCACGGCTGCCTCTCCATAGCCCCTCCAGGACGCAGGTCAGTAATAGCCTCCGCCCGCCCTCTTCTCCTTCTTCTTCTGCTTCTCAATGGGCTTCTTCTGCTTCTCGATGGGCTTCGGCCCTGCCCCCTCCTCCTCTAAAAATTCCCTCTCCAGCTCCCCCTCGTCGGCGATGCTGTCCCCTTCCATAGCGCCGGCGGCCACGTAGATGGGCGTCCCGGCGCGGAGGGAGAGGGCGATGGCGTCACCGGCGCGGGCGTCGACCTCGACCGAGGCCCCGTCTTTCAGGTTGAGCGCGATCCTGGCGGAGTGGGCGCCGGAGTCCCGGCCGCCCGTGGGCTTGAGGGCGTCGACCAGGACGTAGCGGACCTTTGCCCCGACGGCCTCGAGCGCGGACCTGAGCAGGTCGTGGGTCAACGGCCTGGGGAACGTCTCGTTGTTCAGCTTCATCTGAATGGCGTCCGCCTCCGACAGCCTGACCTTGACGGGGAGAATGCGCCGGGTCTTCGGGGACTTCAGAAAGACGACGCAGGCCTGGATGCGGGGGTCGAAGAATCTCCTGACGGACTTGACCTCGACCCTCACCAGGTCGGGTCTGCCCTCAAGGTCCACGTCCTGGGCTTCAGGGGTTTGGAGGCCGTAGCCCACGATCAGCAGACCGGCCAGACCGGACGCGCCCACGATGCGGGGAAGGGGTGACATGGGAAGGTCCTCCAGAATCAGGGATCGGGGGATGAGGATTGGGGGTGAGTGAGGGCCGATTACCGTCCGGGCCGGTGTCGGTTCAGGTCCGCCCGCAGTTTCTCAGTCTCCCTCCGCGCCGCCTCTGCGAAGTCGTCCCCCCCGGAGGCGTAGAGGACGCTGCGGGAGACGTTGACGATGGCCAGTTCGCCGTTCGCGTCGGTCCCGTGACGGGCGACGGATTGAATGTCCCCTCCCTGGGCCCCGACGCCGGGGATGAGCAGGGGGAGGTCGGGCGCCACCCCCCGGATCTCTTTTAACTCGTCGGCGTGCGTGGCCCCCACGACCAGGCCGCACGGCCCCCGGCGGTTCCACACGACGGACTTCTCGGCCACGATGCGGTAGAGGGGTCTGCCGTCCACCCGGAGGCGCTGAAGGTCCGCCGAGCCGGGGTTTGAGGAGAGGCAGACGAGGAGGGCGCAGCGGTCCGGGTAGGCCAGGAACGGCTCCACGGCATCGAGGCCCATGTAGGGGTTCACCGTGACGGCGTCGGCCCCCACCTCGCAGTAGGCCATGTGCGCGTATCGCTCGGCCGTGTTTCCGATGTCCCCGACCTTGGCGTCCAGGATGACCGGGATGCCCTCCGGGACGTGCTCCACCGTCCGGATGAGGGCCTCCCACCCCCGGAGGCCCATCGCGCCGTAGAAGGCGAAGTTGGGCTTGTAGGCGCAGACGAGGTCCTTCGTGGCGTCGATGATGGCCCGGTTGAACCGGAAGATCGGGTCGGGGCCATCCGTCAGGCGCCGGGGTATCCGGGCCGGGTCCACATCCAGCCCCACACAGACGAGGCTGTCGTTGGCCCGCGTGACGCTCCGGAGTTTTTCGAGGAAGGTCATGTTGGATTTTGGATGGCCGGAGTGGACCTGTAAGCCGAATTCTGTCCCTCGAATTGCTCCGAGGGGGCGATCATTCCTCTGGGGCGCCGGTTATCCGACGCCTCGACGCGGCCTACCCGAGAGGGATACCGAGGCGGGCCACCTCTCCTCTCCTATTCGGCCTTGCTCCGGGTGGGGTTTACCGTGCCGTCTCTGTCGCCAGAGACGCGGTGAGCTCTTACCTCGCCGTTTCACCCTTGCCCGCAACGGGGTCGAGACCCCATCCGCTGGCGGTCTGCTCTCTGTTGCACTTTCCGTAGGGTTTCCCCTCCTGGGCGTTACCCAGCACCCTGCCCTGCGGAGTTCGGACTTTCCTCACCTGCGCGAGACAGGCGCGATCGCCCGATCCACTCCGGACATCCGTAATCTAAAATCTAAAATCTTTATACGCCGTTCCACACGAGGATGCGTCCGCAACTCTCGCACAGAATGATCCGGTTGTTTCTCCGGACTTCGCTGGCCCTCTGGGGCGGGATCTCCTGAAAGCATCCGCCGCAGGCCCCTTTCTTGACGATCCGGACCACGGCCAATCCGCTCCTGCCTCTCCGTATGCGGTCATAGGTCGCCAGAGCCTGGGGGTGGATGTGAACCCGAACGGCCTCCCGTCTCTCCTGGTGCTGCTCCACCTCCGAGCCGATGGAGTTCAGCCTCTGCACAAGGGACTCCCGGTGTTTCAGCCGTTCTTTTTCCGTCTCAGCGCCCGTCTCTTCGAGGCTCTGTATCACGGGTATCAGCTCTTCGAGGGCTACCTCCGCCGTAAGCAGGGCGTTCTCGTGTTCGCTGACACGGCTCCTGCACGCCTCGATCTCGACCTGAAGGGCGTCGTATTCCCGGTTGGTCTTCACCTCATAGAGACGGTCCTGGTGCTTCTTGAGGTCTGCGCTGGCCGCCGCCAGTTCGCGCTCCTGGTACCTCTGTGTCTTCTCCAGATCTTCTCGCCTGGCGCGCTGTTCCTGGATCTGTTTGCGGGCCTCCTCAATCTCCTGGTCGATCAGCGAGATCTGTGCGGGATAATCCCTGCGCACCTGATCGAGGGCGTCAACCTGATTGTCAATCTCCTGAAGCTCCAGAAGCTTGAACAGGCTCTCCTTCATTCGAGTGTTCTCCTCCTGACGGGACAAAAAAGGAGTGCATCCAGAAGATGCACTCCTCTCGCGTTGCGGTCCCCTCGCGTGGACGCTTCACGGAACCTCTTCCCACCGCTCTGTCGTCGAATGTGAGGGTACCCCGGAAAGTGGTGGGCGATACTGGATTTGAACCAGTGACCTCTGGTATGTGAGACCAGCGCTCTAACCAACTGAGCTAATCGCCCTGTAACTCGCCAACTCCGCATGGATGAATCGGTCATCTCGGTGAAACCAGCGCCATCCTGACCAGAGGCGCTATGGCCCAGGGCCATAGCCGCTCTTTTCGTTTCGTTCTCTTGGGCCCACAGGGACTTGAACCCCGGACCGGATGATTATGAGTCATCTGCTCTAACCGACTGAGCTATGGGCCCTCAAAAGCCGTGCGAAGTAATCTATATAAAATACGAGAAACGTCAAGGTTTTTTTTAAGCCCCAGGACGAATGCGTTTGCGAGGGGACTTAAACAGGGGTAAAAAAGGTGCATTTTTTTAGCAAAATCATCTTGCGAAATGGCAGGGCATAGTATATATTTTATATTCTAAATATCTGCTCCAGATGGGCTTTGGATTGTTCTGCCTGTTCTGTCGCATAGGTTTTTATAAATCAAAAACTTGTCTTTTTTTACGTGTTTAAAATCTATCCAGAGAAAGGAGGCGGATCGGTCTCATGCCAGGGGTTATTGTGCGGGATAAAGAGCCGTTTGAGAAGGCCCTGAGACGGTTTAAAAAGACCTGCGAAAAGGCCGGGATTATCTCAGAGATGAAGAAGCATCAACACTTTGAGAAGCCCAGCGAGCGGAGAAAGCGGAAGCTCAACTCGGCCCGACGCAAGCGTGAGAAGTTTGACGAATAAGGCTTTCTGTGCCCGGGGGTGGTTCTGATTCGGATAACCGCACCGATCTCCTTTCGGTGCGGTTATCTCTGTTTTGGGGCCGATTGTGAATTTTGTGGATCTTTTCATCGCCGTCGTCCTGCTCATCAGCGGGGCCTACGGGTGGCGAACCGGCCTGTTGCGATGCCTGCTGGGGCTGGCGGGCATCGTGGCCTCGGTCTGGCTGGCCCTGGCCCGGGGGGGGTGGGTCGGCGACCGGGTCGGGGCGTGGGCCGGGTGGTCGCCGGCGGCCTCCGCCTGGGTGGGGGCCGGGCTGACCCTGGTGGCGGTGTTCCTGGGCTGCGGCCTCGTCATCTTTTTCCTGGACAGGATGGTCCGCGCCTCCCCGCTGGGGCCGGTCAACGCCGTGGGCGGGGGCGTCGTGGGCCTGTTGAACGGCGCTATAGGCATCGGTCTTCTGCTCTCTTTCCTCTCCTTTTATCCGCTGCACAGCGGGTTGCCGGCCCACCTCTCGGCCTCCTCCCTGGCCCGGCCCGTCCAGCGCCTTTGCGGGACGCTCGTGGCCGGCATCCGGTGGGCCTCGCCGAACGTGGAGGACCTGTTGCGCCGGATGCGGGCCGACCGGGGCTCGGTGGTCAGCCGGAGTCCGGAGGTGGTGGAGGAGGTCTCCAGGCGCGTGGGCCAGGTCTGGGCGGAGGTGGACACGCTGGTGGCGCGCGGGCAAAAGGACAGTTCCGAGTCAAAAAACAGGCCTAAGCCGTAAATTTTATGGTCGATGAACATACGATAGAGGTCCTGGAGTTCGACAAGGTGGTCCTGCGGATCGCGGGCCAGAGCGGGTCGGAGATGGGCCGGGAGGAGGTCCTGTCTCTCGCCCCCGTCGGGGACCCGGAGGTCATCCGGCAGCGCCTGGGTCGCGCCGCGGAGATGATGGACCTGATCGGGTTCGATGACCCGGTCCCGGCGCGGGGGATCCCCGACATCCGGGAGTCTCTGGCCCGCTGCGGGGCGGAAGGGATCGCCCTGTCCCCGGAGGAGCTGTCGCAGGTCGGGGAGGCGCTGAGCGCCTTCCGGCAGCTCCGGGACTACCTGGACCGGCGCCGGGCAAAGTATCCGTCCCTTCTGGATCTGGTGGAACGGCTGAGGCCCCATCCGGAGGTGGAGGAGGCCATCGGCAGGGCCATCGGGCCGGATGGGGAGGTGCGGGATTCGGCCAGCCCTGAGCTGAATCGCATCCGCCGGGAGCGGGAGCGGGTGCGGTCGGACCTGCGGGAGAGGCTGGAGCGCCTGCTGTCCACCCTGCCGCAGGAGGCCGTCCAGGACCGGCTGGTCACCCTCCGGGAGGGGCGGTTCGTCATCCCCGTGCGGGAGGGGCACCAGAGGAAGGTGCCGGGGATCGTCCACGACCAGTCCGACAGCGGGGCCACGGTCTTCGTGGAGCCCTTAGCCACGGTGGAGATGGGCAACCGGCTGAGGCAGTTAGACGTGGCGGAGGCGCGGGAGATCGAGCGCATCCTGCGCGCCCTGACCGACCGGGTGCGGGGGGTGCGGGAGGACCTCTTAGACAACGTGGAGGTCTTCGGGAGGTTCGACGCCGTGTACGCGATCGCCGCCTTCTCCCGCGAGGTGGAGGCGCAACTGCCCTCCCTGAACGCGGAGGGCCGAATCGTCCTGCGAGACGCCCGGCACCCCCTGCTGGTCCTGCGCGCGCGGGAGTCGGGCCGGGGGCAACGGATAGATGATCCGATGCAGAAGGTGGTCCCCCTGGACGTCTCGCTCGGCGAGGGGTTCCGGACGCTCGTGCTGACCGGGCCCAACGCGGGGGGCAAGACCGTGGCGCTGAAGACGGTGGGGCTGCTGACGCTGATGGCCTGCGCGGGCCTCCCGGTCCCGGCCCGGCCGGGGTCGGAGATCGCCGTGTTCCGGCGGGTCTTTGCGGACATCGGGGACGAGCAGTCCATCGAGAACGACCTGAGCACCTTCTCCTCCCACGTGCGCCGCCTGGCCCAGATCTGCGCGGAGGCGGACGCGGAGACGCTCGTCCTGCTGGACGAGGTGGGGGGGAGCACGGACCCGGACGAGGGGGCGGCGCTGGCGATGTCCCTGCTGGAGGACCTGACCGGGCGGGGGGCGCGGACGGTGGCCACGACGCATCACGGGGCGCTCAAGGCGTTCGCTCACCAGACCGAGGGGGTGGAGAACGGGTCTATGGCCTTTGACGCGGAGACGCTGAGGCCGACCTTCCGGCTGCGCCTGTCCATCCCCGGCAGCAGCTATGCCTTTGAGATCGCCCGGCGCTGGGGGATGCCGGAGGGGATCGTGGAGGCCGCGGCCCGCCGCACCGGGGGGCAGACCCGCCAGGTGGAGCGGCTGATCGCGGACCTGGACCGGAGTTACCAGGACTACCGGGAGCGGAGCGAGGACCTGGCCCGGCAGCAGGGGGAGGCCGCCCGGCTGAGGCGGGAGTACGAGGAGGGGCTGGCGGACCTGGAGCGGCAGCGCAGGACGCTCCGGGGGGCGGCCCTGCAGGAGTCGGAGCGCATCCTGAGCGAGGCCAACGCCCTGATCGAGCGGACGGTGGCCGGCATCCGGCAGGAGGCGGCCAGCCGGGCGTCCATTCAGGAGGGGCGGCGGGGGGTGCAGGAGGCGCTGGCGCGGGTGCGGGCGGAGGCGGAGCAGGACCGTCGCAGGCCGGCTGCGGAGGAGGGGCCCGACCCGGAGGTGGGGGACTCTGTCTGGATCGAGCGCTTCGGGAAGGAGGGGGTGGTCCTGTCGGGCCGGAACGCGGCGGGCCGGATGCGGGTGCAGGTGGGGAATGTGAAGGTGGAGGTGGCGCCGTCGGAGGTTAAAAAACTCGAAGCGGAGAAGCGGAGAAGCGGGGAAGCGGGGTCCCCCCTTCGCCCCCTCTCCGTTTCGCCGATTCGGAGGGCGGAGGGGGGAGAGGTGAGCACCTCCCTCGACCTGCGCGGGATGACGTTCGAGGAGGCGGCGGAGGTGGTGGACAAGTTTCTGGATGACGCCTTCGTGTCCAGGGTGCAGAGCGCCGTCCTGATCCACGGCAAGGGGACCGGGGCGCTGCGGCAGAAGCTGGGGGTCTACCTCAAGACCCATCCGCGCATCCGGTCTCAACGGCTGGGCAACTGGAACGAGGGGGGGAGCGGGGTGACGATCGTGGAGATTGAGACGGGATAGACCTATCCCCCCGGCCCCCTTTCCTGAAGGAAAGGGGGTGTCTCTACTTTCCCCCCTCTCCTTTAGGAGAGGGGTTGGGGGAGAGGTCGTCTTTCTCCATCTCCAGTTTCTTCACCCTGTAGGCCACGTCCTCGATCAGGCTCCGGTTGGCCGCGATCAGGTCGGCGACGATGCCGGTGAGGGTCATCTGGAAGCCCGCCAGGAGCAGGATGGCGCAGAGGATGAGGGACTGGACGTGGGTGTAGCCTTCGGGCGTGAACAGGAGGTAGTAGAGGAACCGGACGCCGAGCAGCAGGCCGAGGGAGAAGACCAGGAATCCTGCAAGGGCGAATATCTTGAGGGCCGCGTAGGAGGAATAGACGCGCACCATGATGCCGAGGGAGCGGGCCACGAACTGGGAGACGCCGGAGAAGAGGCGGGACTCGCGGAACTTCTCGTTGGTGCGGATGGGGACGTTGACGACGGCGAGGCGCTTCTTGCCCGCCTGGATGACGTGGTCCACGGTGTGGTCGAAGTCGGTGAAGCAGCTCAGGCGCAGGGCGGCGTTCCGGTTGAAGGCGCGAAACCCGGAGGCCACGTCCGGCACGGAGATGCCCGACAACCGGCTGACGACCCGGCTGCCCAGCCTCTGGAGCAGCCTCTTGGTGAACGAGAAGTGCGCGATTTTTTCGGGCTGCCGGTCCCCGATGACCAGGTCGGCCCTCCCCTCCAGGATGGGCCGGATGAGCGCGGGGATGTCCCCGCCGAAGTACTGGTTGTCGCCGTCGGTGTTGACGATGATGTCCGCGCCGAGGCGGAGGCAGGCGTCGATCCCCGCCTGAAAGGCGTGGCCCAGGCCCCGGTTGCGGGGGAAGCGGACGATGTGGTCCACGCCGGCCTCCTGCGCCACCTGCACGGTTCGGTCCGTGCAGCCGTCGTCGATGATCAGGATTTCCACCCGGCCGATGCCCTCGATCTGCCGCGGGATGTCCCGGACGGTCGGCGGCAGGGTCTCCTCCTCGTTCAGGCAGGGGATCTGCACGATCAGTTTCATACGCGTCTTCCCTCCTTGCCAATGTCGGAATAATATAACACTGGCCCCGCTTCGCCCCAAACCCAAAAATGTCCCATTCGCCCAAATCCCTTGACACATTGCCATCTGCGATGTATATTGACTGTTCATGGAAAAGTTATTAATGTCAGACAAAATAAAAGCGGTCAATCCGAACGCGAGCCAACCTGCCTTCTGCGGGGTCGAAGAATTTGAACATTCGGGCTGAACTCTAACGGCCCTCCTGGGATGTGACAGCGATCACCTCCGCAAAGTGCCTTGCGTCACATCCCTGAGGGTTGAAAAATGGCTAAACTCTTCTCCATCGAATGCCATGCCTCTCAGTCCTGTTGACCTCTATGAGCAGTTAAAGCCCCATCTCGGTGAGAACGAGACCAAGGCCCTCATCGAGTATGTGGATGGGAAAATCAGGGGAGAGGTGGCTACCAAGGAGGATATCCAGCTCTTAAAGGGGGATATGCTTCTCTTAAAGGCCGATCTGGAGAAACAGATTCAGGGCCTTCGGTCCGATTTGGAAAAACAGATCCTGGGCCTCCGGGCTGACATGGAGAAGAGAATCCAGGATGTCAGGATGCTGGTGATCGTGGTGCTGGTGGTGGTGATCATCCTGAATCCCAAGGTGATGGAGCTTGTCGGAAGAATATTGGGCGTGGTGAAATGAGGATGCTATGCCTCTCAGTCCTGTTGACCTCTATGAGCAGTTAAAGCCCCATCTCGGCGAGAACGAGACCAAGGCCCTCATCGAGTATGTGGATGGGAAAATCAGGGGAGAGGTGGTTATCAAAGAGGACCTTGTTCCCATAAAGGAGGACATCCATCTCTTAAAGGAGGACATCCATCTCTTAAAGAGAGATCTGCTTCTCTTAAAGGCTGATCTGGAGAAACAAATACAAGGGGTCAGAATTGACATGGAGAAACTCCGGGCCGACCTGGAGAGGAAAATTCAGGATGTCAAGATGCTGGTGATCGTGGTGCTGGTGGTGGTGATCATCCTGAATCCCAAGGTGATGGAGCTTGTCG
>Ga0209399_10000071_pt1 | contig 57784 bp, 46 predicted proteins | sample OV2TP3_FD_184130 | JGI IMG/M metagenome (GOLD analysis project Ga0209399, IMG submission 184130) | Hot spring microbial communities from Beatty, Nevada to study Microbial Dark Matter (Phase II) - OV2 TP3 (SPAdes) (version 3) | ecosystem: Environmental > Aquatic > Thermal springs > Hot (42-90C) ... | reverse complement strand
GAGCAGGTCCCAAGGGTTCGGCTGTTCGCCGATTAAAGTGGTACGTGAGCTGGGTTTAGAACGTCGTGAGACAGTTCGGTCCCTATCTGCCGTGGGTGTAGGAGAATTGAGAGGAGCTGCCCCTAGTACGAGAGGACCGGGGTGGACGCACCTCTGGTGCACCTGTTGTCACGCCAGTGGCACAGCAGGGTAGCTATGTGCGGACGGGATAATCGCTGAAAGCATCTAAGCGAGAAACTCACCTCGAAACCAGTTCTCCCTGAGAGCCGTGGAAGACGACCACGTTGATAGGCCGGGTGTGGAAGCGCGGCAACGCGCGAAGCTAACCGGTACTAATCGCTCGATCGGCTTGACGAGTGGCCTCCATGCGTATGGACAAGCCCCGTCGGACACTCAATGAACACGCTCAGCGAAAAACACTGATCATCTATCCGTTTTGACGACCTGGTGGCTCCAGCGAGGGTGCCACACCCGATCCATCCCGAACTCGGCAGTGAAACCCCTCAGCGCCGATGGTACTGCGTCTCAAGACGCGGAAGAGTAGGTCGCTGCCAGGTCTTCAAAGCGGATAGACCGAAATAAAAGGTCCACGAGTCAAAAACCTGTTCGCGCTTCTCGGCCCTCGGCGCGCCCGCGAGATCCGTCGGGGGCGCCGTTCGGCTTCAAGGGCGGTTGCAAAGAGCGGTTTTCACGACCCCGATAACCGTCTATAAGGACGCCACAGTTTGCCGCGGGGTGGAGCAGTCCGGTAGCTCGTCAGGCTCATAACCTGAAGGTCGCAGGTTCAAATCCTGCCCCCGCAACCATCGCGCCGCAGCGCGGCTCGAGAACGGCCCGGGATTCCCTGGGCCGTTTTTCTAAGCGATGCCACCGTGCGTACGATTGGTATCGCCGATGGATGCGGCGGTCGCTTGCCCGGGGGCGTCGATGCGGCGGTCCGACTCCACTCCCCTTGGTTTACGCTTTCCTTGATCCGCGGTAATGTGGTCGCCGTCCGTTGCGAGGGGCAATCGCGCTTGGCTCAACCGTCGATTACCATCGTCAATCCCGCCGCGGATGCGCCCGGCTACCACACCGCCGAGTTCGCCGCCCACTGGGGCTTGCCAAACCATGTCTCGGTCGCCGACCTGACCAGCGTCACGGTCGCCGCCATGGTGCCGCCCGGCTGGAAGGTTTTGGTGATCGACAACGGGATCGATCCCGTCGATTTCACCGACGTTCCCGTTCTCAACGTCTATTTCTCCCGGCAATGACGTCGGGGCCTCGGTAAGGGAGAACGGGCCCGCGTGCCCCGACTCGACGTTGCTCGGCGTCCTGCAGGGCCATAGAGCGGCCGCTCCCCGCTGGTGAATGGCTGTCATGGGTGACGAGAAAGGGCGATCGTTGCGCCGGATCGTATGGCCGTTGGCGATCGCCGAGCTGATCGTCTGGGCGGCCATGTATTATTCCTTTCCGGCGTTGCTTGCCGAATGGGAACGCGACCTCGGATGGTCGAAAACGCAACTTTCCGGCGCGTTCACCGCCGCTCTCGTCATCGCCGCCTGCCTGGCTCCGGTGATGGGGTGGTTGATCGACCGCGGATCGGGGCGAAGTGTCTTCATTGGATGCACGGTTCTCGGTGCCCTGCTGTTGGCGCTTTTCTCGCAGGTCGAGCAACTGTGGCAGTTCTACTGCGTTTGGATGGTCATGGGCGTGGCCATGGCCGGCGCCCTCTACGAGGCGTGTTTTGCCCTGCTGACCAGGATGTTGGCCACGCAAGCACGGCGGGCCATTACTCTGGTTGCGCTGGTCGCCGGCTTTGCCGGCACCGTGGCTTTCCCGACCGTGCATGTCCTGACCGACCTGATGGGTTGGCGCGCCACCATGCTGGTCCTTGCCGGGGCCGTGATCGTCGGCGCTCTGCCGCTGTTTTGGTATGCATCGCGCATCGGGGAGCGATCGGACGCCTCCCGAAGCGCCGCCGTCAATCCGAAATTGGCGGACGCCATCCCGGTTGTGCGGTCGATCACGTTCTGGCTTGTCGCCCTTTGCTATTCGTCCATCGCCTTGGATCACGGGGTGCTGTTCACCCACATCCTGCCGATGCTCGACGAACGCGGATTCAGCGAGACGACCGCAGTACTCGCTGCATCCATGATCGGGCCGATGCAGGTCGCCGGACGGCTGATCGCGCTGGCCTTTGAAAGGCGGGTGTCTCCGCTGGGGATCACCATCGCCAGCTTTGTCGCCATGGCCATTGCCGCACTGTCGCTGCTCGGGTCAAGCGTCGCGCCCGCGTTGCTGGTGATCTTCGTGTTCTTCCAGGGCGCCGGCTACGGTGTCACCAGTATCGTGCGACCGGTGGTAACGGCGGAAGTCTTGGGTCGCCAGAATTTCGGCGTTATATCGGGATTCCTGGCGATACCGTATCTCGGCATGGTCGCGGCGGCGCCGACCATCGCGGCGATCCTCTGGAGCGTCGGCGGGTACGACGCGGTGATCCTGCTGGCGATCGCCGCAGTGGTAGTAGGGTTTCTGGCCATATCGTGCGCGGCGATCATGACCCGGTCCAGGTGACCGGCAGTCCGCGCAGTGAGTGCCCGACGGCGGATAAACCGCCCCGCCAACGCCGCCTACATTGGGATTTTGTTGAATTTTGTTGGTTTCTGTTGGATATTACGCAGCCATCGGGACGGGCGATTGCTGCCGCGCGCCGATCGCCGAGACCGTGAAACAGATGAAGCGAAAGGGCGAACCGCTTGACGCGCACGCGACCCCGAACTTGGCATGCGGACGGCGACAGCAACACCTCGCCGGCGCGCGCCAGTTGGCGGGTGCGGCGCACCCACCCGCTCGAAAACAAAATTCTCGCCGAGGACGAACGCTATTTCCTCAAGCAGTCCCTGTCGACGCCGTGCCTGTCGGCGGTACGCCGGGCCGAAGGCTTGTGGGTCGAGGACGTCACCGGTCGGCGCTACATGGACTTCCATGGCAACAACGTCCATCACATCGGTTACGGCCACCCGCGGCTGATCGCGGCGCTGAAGAAGCAGCTCGACGAGCTGCCGTTTTCGCCCCGGCGGTTCACCAACGAAACCGCCATCGCGCTGGCCCGCAAGCTGATCGACATCGCGCCCGGCAACCTCGACAAGGTGCTGATCGCACCCGGTGGTTCCGAAGCGATCGAGATGGCGCTGAAGGTGGCGCGGGCCGCCACCGGCCGCCACAAGACGGTGTCGTTCTGGGATTCCTTCCACGGCGCCGGGTTTGGGGCCGCCGGCGTCGGCGGCGAGGATACGTTCCGCTCCGGCCTCATTGGGCCACTGATGCCCGGTACCGAGCACGTGGCGCCGTTCGCCTGCTACCGCTGCCCGTACGGCTATCCGGATCGCGGCGGCAAGCCGGATTTGGACTTGTGCAAAATGACCTGCGCCAACTTCGTCGACTATGTGCTCGGCAAGGAAGGCGATGTCGCCGCCGTCGTCGCCGAACCCATCCGCTCGATTCCGTACCTACCGCCGCCCGGCTACTGGCAGCGCGTGCGCGAGGCGTGCAACCGCCACGGCACGTTGCTGATCTTCGACGAGATCCCGAGCGGCCTCGGCAAGACCGGCCGCATGTTCGGGTGCGAGCACGACGGCGTGGTGCCCGACATCTTGGTGCTCGGCAAGGGCCTGGGCGGCGGCGTGCTGCCGATCGCGGCGATCATCGTCCGCCCCGGGCTCGACGTCGGCGGCGAGGTGGCGTTCGGCCACTACACCCACGAGAAGAACCCGGTCACCAGCCGGGCCGCGCTCACCACCATCGAGATCATCGAGGACGACGGACTGGTCGACAACGCCCGCCGCGTCGGCGACTACGCGCTGACTCGTCTGCAAGAGATCAAGCGCCGCCATCCGATCATCGGCGACGTGCGCGGCATCGGCTTCGTTCTCGGCATCGACCTGGTCGCCGACCCCGAGACAAAGGAACCGGCTGCTGACGCCGCCGAACGCGTGCTGTACAGGTGTCTCGACCAAGGACTAAACTTCAAGACTACCATGGGTAGTGTGATCACGTTGACACCGCCGTTGATCACCACGGTCAACGACATCGACATCGCCTTCGCCATTCTTGAGGAGGCGATTGCTGGCGTCGCGCGCGCAGGAAGCAAGGATGTCGTTTAACCGTCGGCGGCCGGCCCCGGACGCGGGGGCGGGACCGGGGGCTTGGAAGCACGCGATGCTGGCAGAACGGCGCCGACAAGGGATTCTCGAAGGCATCGCCGCCAGGGGCTCGGTGTCGAACACCGAGTTCGCCCGTCAGTTCGACGTTTCCGTTGAGACCATTCGCCGCGACATCATCATGCTCGACGACCAGGGGCTGCTCCGCCGCACCCACGGCGGCGCGCTGTCCCTAAACACCTTCGAGCCGGCGTTCAATGAACGCATGGCCGCCAACATCGACAGCAAGCGGGCAATCGGGCGATTGGCCGCATCCCTGGTGCCGGACAAGGCGTCAGTGATCATTGACTTCGGCACCACGGCGTTCTGCGTCGCCGAAGCGCTGGCCAGCCACACCGGCCTGACGGTGGTCACCGCCGGCCTGCAAGCCGCCAATTTCCTGGCCGGGCGCAACGGCAACGACGTCTTCCTGATGGGCGGGCAGCTGCAGGCGTCCGAGGGCGCCACCCTGGGCCGCGATTCGACCCAGATGCTGGAACGCTACTTCGCCGACTTCGCCTTCGTCGGTGCCGGCGCCATCTCGCCGCATCCGTGGCTGATGGATTTCACCCGCGAAGCCGCCGAGCTCCGGGCGTTGATGCTGGTGCAGGCGCGCCACGCCGTGGTCCTCGCCGACCACACGAAGTTCAACCGCATGGCGACGCATCAAGTGCACAACTTCGGGCGCACGGACTATCTGATCACCGACAGGAAGTTGGATCCGAAGACCGCCCAGTCGTTCAGCGGCTTCAAGGGCAGGATCATGGTCGCCGGGCCGACGCGGCCGAAGCGCCGGGGCGCCAAGAAGGCCATCGCATAAGCCGCCGATCGCCGCGACGGCGCTGTTGGCGCATTGACAACCAAGGCTCGCCGCCCGGTCGGGGAACGAGGCGCCTACATCTCTTGCTGGCGGGCTTGCAAGTGGTCGGATTCAGTGCCTAGCCGCGATGCGGCTGGATCGTATAGGATGGAAACCAGTGCCCGTTTGTGCCCGGTTTTTACGGTTTTTGCGCGGAGATGTTCTGCGGGTGGTGGCCTCCGGCCGGGACGTTTTTGGATTAAGGATATGATCGATACCACTTCCCCCGCCGGACTGGCGCGCGCCCTCGAATTTGCGGCCGCCGGCGCCTCGCGCAGCATCGACGCGCTGCGGAAGCTGGTTTGTATCCCTAGCCTCACCGGTGAGGAAGGCGCGGCGCAGGCGCACATGGTCGGCCTGCTCGAATCCCTCGACGCCGAGGCCACGGAGCTGGAGTTGGATATCCCGGCGATGTTCGATCGCTTTCCGAAGGTGGCTCAGTATCCCACCCATTGGCAGCACGACCTCATTTTGCCGTACAGCGACCTTCCGACGTATGGCGCTCTCCGCGACAGCGGCCTTGAGACGGTGCTCAATTACCACGACCGCCCGAATGTTGTTGGCGTGTTTAGGGGAACCGGCGGTGGCCGCTCGCTCATCCTCAATGGTCATATCGACACGGTAACAATCGAGCCGGCGAAGGAATGGACCCGCGATCCGTTCGGGGCCGAGATCGAGGATGGCCTCCTCTATGGGCGCGGCGCTTCGGATATGAAGGGCGGCCTGATGGCCGGCCTAATGGCCATGGCCTACTTGCGCGATGCCGGCGTGAGACTGCGCGGCGATGTCATCTTCCAGAGCGTCGTCAACGAGGAGCATGCCGGCAACGGCACCCTAGATCTGGTTCGCCGCGGCTATGACGCCGACGCCGCAATCATTCTTGAGCCGACCAACAACCGCATCTCCGTTAGCCATCCGGGCGGCCTCTATTGGCAGGTGACGGTGCCGGGGCGGGCGCGCTCGCCAGGTGCCCGCTGGCAGGATGGCGTCCAGGACGGCGTCAGCGCCATCGAGAAGCTGCCGCCCATCCTGGAGGCCCTTCTTGCACTAGAACGGGCCTACAATGCCAGACTGAATGACGACCCGAGGGAACGTGGCCGAGCGGCATTTTCGCTGGTCATCGGCAAGGTGCTTGGCGGCCATTACGAAACCGTCACCGCCAGCCAGGCGGTGCTGCGGGGAGGCGCGTACTTCGCGCCAGGCGTCGGTGAGATCCATGAGGTCATGAAGTCCTTCCGGGAATGTATTGCGGCGTCCAACAAGGGCGACCGGTTCCTTTGCCGACATCCCGCCCGGCTCGAGTTCCTGCATCACGACGATAGCACCCGTCAAAGCCCGCAAATCCCGATCGCGGTGGCGATGAGCGACCATTTGCGCCACCGCCGGGCGAACGGCGACATCCATCCGGGGCCGTTCGCATGCGACATGCGACATCTCGTCAATCAGGGTGGCATCCCGTCGATCATTTTCGGGCCTGGAACCATCGCCCAGGCCCATAAACCCGACGAGCACATTGCAATTCGCGAATATCTGGATTGTATAGAGCATCTGATTTCATTCATCGCGTCCTGGTGCAACGAGGACGCGCAGAGGGAGCCGGCGAGAACCGGACACAGGAAGGCGCCCGGAGCCGGTCGGCTCTAGGGGCCATCGACAGCCAAAGGGAGGCATGACCATGTCGATAGCGCTTCGAAGTATAATTCTTGCGATTACGGCAATCGCCCTGTTGGCGACGGCCCCCGTCAAGGCAGCCGAGCCAAAGCGCGGCGGCACGCTGACCTACACCTATCATCCGGAGCCGACGGCGCTGTCGACGCTCGCCACCACGGCGGTGCCGGTGGCGATCGCCTCGACCAAGATCTACGAAAGCCTGCTCGAATACGAGGGTCCAGGACTTAATCCGAAGCCGGGGCTGGCCGAATCGTGGATGGTTTCTCCCGACAACCTGACCTATACGTTCAAGCTGCGCAAGGGCGTGAAATGGCACGACGGCAAGCCGTTCACCAGTGCCGACGTCAAGGCGAGCGTCGATCTGGTGCTCAACTATCATTCGCGCGGCAAGACCTATTTCAGCAAGGTCGCCGCGATCGAGACGCCCGACGTGCATACCGTGGTAATGAAGCTCAAGGCTCCGGTGCCATATTTCCTGAGGGCATTCCAGCCGAGCGAGACGCCGATTATGCCGAAGCACGGCTTCACCGAACAGGAAATCGCCGAGAAACAGGTTCGCAAAGCCAAGATCATGAGCAACCCGATCGGCACCGGTCCATTCAAGCTGAAGGAATGGAAGAAGGGCAGTCATATCATTTTCGAGCGTAACCCGGATTACTGGAAGCCCGGCAAGCCCTACCTCGACCAGATCGTGCTGCGCGTGCTGCCGGACGGCGCGGCGCGTGCCATCGGGCTCGAGAAGGGCGAAGTCGATCTGGCTCCGATGACGGCAATCCCGCCGGCCGAGATCCAGCGGCTCGGCAAATTGCCGAACTTCGTCGTCTCTCAGGACGGCAGCGAAGGCCTGGGCCCGATCATGTGGCTCGAGGTCAATCTGCGCCAGAAGCCGGTTTCCGATCTTCGCGTCCGCGAAGCGATCAGCTTGGCCATCGATCGCAAGAAGCTGGTTGATGTAATCTGGTACGGCCTCGGCAAGCCGGCCCGCGGTCCGATCGTCAGCGGCAATCCGAACCACTTCGACAGCACGCTGCCGGCCTTCGAGTACAACCCGCAGAAGGCGAACAAGATCCTCGACGACGCCGGCTACAAACGCGGCGCCGGCGGCGTGCGCTTCAAGCTGACCCAGAACTTCCTGCCGTACGGCGAGGAATGGGTGCGCCAGGCCGAGTACATCCGCCAGGAACTCGGCAAGATCGGCATCCAGGTCGAGACCCAGAGCCTCGATATGGGCGGCTGGTTGAAGCGCATCTACACCGATTGGGATTATGACTACACGTCCAACTTTACACACAACTACTCGGATCCCACGATCGGCGTACAGCGCGCCTTCATCTCGTCCAACATTCGAAAGGGGGCGACGTTTAGCAATTCCATGAACTACGCCAATCCGAAGGTGGACGAGCTGCTGAGTAAGGCCGCCGCCATTCCGGATGGACCCGACCGCAAGAAGGCCTGGGACGACGTTCAGAAGACGTTGCGCGCCGAACTTCCGGTCATTTTCCTGATCGAAATCGGCCACACCCACATCTGGAGCAAGCGGGTGCACGGCCTGATCGTCAACGGCATCTCGATGTACTGGAACTGGGATTCGGTGTGGGTGGAGTAGCCGACACCAACGAGTTTCCGCGGCGCCGCCGGGTAATGCCTCCGGCGGCGCCGCGCCGCAGTTGCCCCGTTGCCGACGCTTCCGACTTGCCCCGGGTTATCCGCTCGCGCATCCTTGGTTGATGAGAAAAACCACTCTCGCGTTCGTGCTGCGCCGCTTGGTCCAGGTGGTGCCGGTGGTGCTGGCCATCGCCGCCATGAATTTTCTCCTGCTTCACATGGCTCCCGGCGACGCCGCCGATCTCTTGGCCGGGCAGATGGGGCAGGCGACGCCCGAGTTCATTCAGGAGATTCGCCGCGAATTCGGCCTTGACCGGCCGTTACATGAACAATTCCTGATCTATATCGGCAAGCTTTTGGTGTTCGACCTCGGCATGTCGCACCTTCAGCAGTTGCCCGTCATCGACCTAATCCTCGATCGCCTGCCGGCAACCCTGATCTTGATGGTCTCGGCCATCGTCATCGCCGTCTCGGCCGGCGTCGGCCTCGGCGTCGGCGCGGCGCGGCGCGAGGGTACGGTCGCCGACAACGTCATCTCGGTCTCGGCGCTGATCGTCTACGCGACCCCATCGTTCTGGCTCGGCCTGATGCTGATCGTGCTGTTCTCCATCAAGCTCGACGTCCTGCCGTCCAGCGGCATGATGCAGATCGGCGCCGGCTTGAACGGGCTCGCGCATGCGCTCGACGTTGCCTGGCATTTGGTACTACCGGCGACCACCCTCGGGCTCTTCTATGTCGCCATCTACACCCGTCTGATGCGCGCCTCGATGCTCGAGGTCTATGGCCTCGATTTCATCGTTACCGCGCGCGCCAAGGGACTTTCCGAAACGTCCGTCGCCTGGACTCACGCCCTGCGCAACGCGCTGCTCCCGGTGGTGACGCTGGCGGGCGTGCAGTTCGGTCACCTTCTCGGCGGCTCAATCCTGGTCGAGACCGTGTTCGGCTGGCCGGGGCTCGGCCGTCTGGTATTCGACGCGCTACTGCAACGCGACCTCAGCCTATTGCTCGGCATCCTGTTCGTATCTTCGGTGGTGGTGGTATTCGCCAACCTGATCGTGGACCTCATTTACGGGTTCCTCGATCCCAGGATTGTTCACAAATGAACCGTTTCCATGTCTTCTGGCTCCGCTTCCGGCGCAATCGCGCTGCCGTTGGCGGCGCGGTGACGCTGGCACTGGTACTGGCGCTCGCGCTGTTCGGGCCGATCCTGCACCCGGTCGACCCGTTCGACATGGTAGGGCGGCCGTTCTCGCTGCCGTTTGACCGCTTCCCGCTCGGTACCGACGTTGCCGGGCGCGACATCCTGGCCGGTATCATCCACGGCGCCCGGGTGTCGCTGGCGATCAGCGTCATCGCCAGCCTCGCCGCTACCGTCGTCGGCGTCACCTTTGGCGCCCTCGCCGGCTATTACGGCGGCCGCATCGACGACGTGCTGATGCGGACCACGGAGTTCTTCCTCACCATCCCGTCGTTCGTGCTGGCGGTGGTCCTGGTCGCCATCTTCCAGCCGAGCGTCGTCACCATTACCGTCGCCATCGCCGTCGTGTCCTGGCCCTCGGTGGCAAGGCTGGCGCGCGGCGAGTTCATCGCCCATCGAGACCGCGAATACGTGCTGGGCTGCCGCGCCATCGGCATGCCGGACTGGCAGATCATCCTGCTGCAGATCATGCCTAACGCACTGCCGCCGATCATCGTCGTTTCGTCGCTGATGGTGGCGACCGCGATCCTCACGGAATCAGGCCTATCGTTCCTCGGCCTCGGAGATCCCAACTTGGTGTCCTGGGGCTACATGATCGGCGTCGCCCGCACGGTGCTCAGGACAGCGTGGTGGATGGCGGCGGTCCCGGGAGTGATGATCCTGATTACAGTGCTCGCCATCAACCTAGTCGGCGAGGGCCTCAACGATTCCCTGAATCCGAGGTTGCGCAAGTGACGAGCCGGACGCCGGTGCTTGAGGTCGACGGCCTGTCGGTCGAGTTCCGCACCGTGCGCGGCGTGGTACGCGCCGTCGACGACCTTTCGTTCTCGATCGGCGAGGGCGAAACCGTCGGTCTGGTCGGTGAATCGGGCTCCGGCAAGAGCACGGCGGCGCTGGCCCTCCTGCGGCTAGTCTCCGATCCGCCGGGCCGCATCACCGCCGGCCGTGTGCGCCTGGACGGGCGCGATCTGCTGCCGCTCTCCGACGCGGAGATCCGCAAGGTGCGCGGCCGGCAGGTCGCTATGATCTTCCAGGACCCGATGATGGCGCTGAACCCGGTGTTCACGGTCGAGCGGCAGATCGGCGAGGTATTGCGCCTCCATCTCGGCCTTCCGAAGCGCCGGATATTCGGCGAGGTGGTCGATCTCCTGCGCCTCGTCGGCGTGCCGGCGCCCGAGGATCGCGCCCGCCAGTATCCCCACAATCTTTCCGGCGGCATGCGCCAGCGGGTGATGATCGCCATGGCGCTGGCGTGCCGGCCGAGGTTGCTGATCGCCGACGAGCCGACCACCGCGCTCGACGTCACCGTCCAGGCACAGGTGCTGGAGCTGATCCAGTCGCTGAAGGAGAGGTTGGGGATGGCAGTGCTGCTGATCACCCACAACCTGGGCATCGTCGCCGAGACAGCGCACCGGGTGGCGGTGATGTACACCGGCCAGAAGGTGGAGGAGGGCGCCGTCGCCGACATCTTCGACGACCCCCGCCATCCTTATACCAAAGGACTGCTGAGGGCGGCGAAGTGGGAAGGCGCGAAGGAGGGCGCGCTGCACGAGATTCCAGGGGTCGTACCGTCGCCGTTCGAGATGCCGCAAGGATGCAGCTTCCATCCGCGCTGCGGCGACGTGATCCCGCGCTGCCGGCAGGCACTGCCAGGGCTCGCCGACGTGGCGCCGGGGCGGCCGGTGCGCTGCTTCGTCGCCCAGGGAGACGTGTGATGCGCCAGGCGACGACAACTAGAACGGCCGCGGTGGTGGGGAAAGACGAGGCGCCGGTGCTTGAGGTGCGAGGCCTCGTCAAGCACTACCCGATCAAGAGAGGCCTGTTTGCGGCCGAGCAAGTCGTCCATGCTTTGGACGGCGTCACGTTGTCGCTCGGGCGGGCCAAGACGCTTGCCGTGGTCGGCGAGTCCGGCTGCGGCAAGTCGACGCTGGCGCGATGCATGATGCGGCTGGAGGAGCCGACCGCTGGTACCGTCCTTCTCAACGGCGCCGACATCACCCACGTCGAACGGCAGGCGCTACGGCCGCTGCGCCGCCACATGCAGATCGTCTTCCAGGACCCGTACGCCAGCCTCAATCCGCGCTGGTCAATCGCCAGCCTAGTCGGCGATCCCATCCGCTTGCACCGCCTCGCCGCGGGTTCCGCGCGCCGGCGCCGAGTCGCCGAGCTCTTGGAAACGGTCGGGCTCGGTGCCGAGTTCCTGGACCGCTACCCGCACGAGCTTTCCGGCGGGCAGCGCCAGCGCGTCGCGATCGCCCGCGCGCTCGCCGTGCGCCCGGAGGTGATCATCTGCGACGAGCCGGTGTCCGCTCTCGACGTCTCGATCCAGGCCCAGGTCATAAACCTGCTGAAGCGCCTGCAGCGGGAGTTCGCCATCGCTTACATTTTCATCTCTCACGACCTGTCGCTGGTGAAGCACATATCTGACTGGGTGGCGGTGATGTACCTGGGCGAGATCGTCGAGTTGGCGGAGACGCGCGCGGTGCGGGAACGGGTGATGCACCCGTATTCGGAGGCGCTGTTCTCGGCCACGCCGCTTGCCGACCCGCACGCGGCGGCGACCAAGAAGCGCATCATCCTCGCTGGCGACGTGCCGAGCCCGATGGCCCCGCCCTCCGGCTGCCGGTTCCACACCCGCTGTCCCTACCGCAAAGATGTTTGCGCCGAAAAGGCGCCGGAGCTGCGCGTCGTCGCGGATCGGCTGGTCCGCTGCCACTTCGCCGGCGAGCCGGGGTTCCCGCCGGCAATGCAGGCAAGTGGACAAGTCAAAAAGAGGGTTCCCGGATGACCGGCAACCCATCCCCGCGCATCGACCAGGCGTTTTTCAAGCGCATGATGGACGAGGTTTCCGTTTTCGGCGCCACCATCGGCGGCCCTACCACGGTCGCGTCCGACCCTCGGCCCACGGGTCTTCGTCGAGCGGCCACAGGGGCCGCGCCACCTTGCGATAGGGGAGAGACGCGAGGTCGAAGGACAGCGTGCCCGGCGCCGCCACGTAAACGACCTCGGCGGCGATCGGCGCGTAGGCGGCGTAGAAGTGTTGCATGGACTTGACTACTAGGATCTTCCGCCGCAGGGCGTCGACGCCCAGCTTGTGGAAGATCGACGGGTTCATGTTTTGACAGCGCAGCGAATGGACGATGATGTCGAGTCCGTTGGTCCGCACCGCGACCGCGTCGCCCATGCGGCGCTTCGATCCGCCGAGCGCATCCATCAGGCAGTCGCGCACTACCTTGGTCACGGTCGCCTTGATGTCGAGAGGCGTCCCCGACTCCGGCCCGGCCTTGCCGCCGAGCCGGAGGTTGAGCGTGGCGCCCTCGCCGGCGCCGATGCATACGGCGGTTGCCACCGGGTCCCAGATGCTGCCCACCGCCGCGTTATCCACGCCTCTCTCGATCAACCGGCGGGCGATGAAGGTAGAATCGCCTGCGCCGCCGCCGCCGGGGTTGTCCGACATGTCGGCCAACACGACGGGTCCGCCGTTGACCGCCAGCGCCCGGTCGATGGCGGCCTCCATGTCGAGGTAGTGGGGGGTGATTTGGTCCCTGAGGGCCCACAGCGCCCCGCCGAGTTCTTTGGCCAGCCGGTCGCCGTATCCCCGCCGATCGTCGGTGATGACGACGACGCGGCTGCCCAGTTCCTTGACGTCGGCCCAAGGAAAGCCGTGACCGAGAGATACTGACAACACGCCATCCTTTCCCTCCGAGGCCTGCATGCGCCGCACGAAGCCCCGCATCGGCTCGCGGGTGGTATGGTAGAGCCCGATCATACGGCAATCGAAAATCGATATTGCCGGCTTGAGCTTGCCCTCGAGGGCGCCGGCGATGATGGTCCACAACTCCTCCGCCCGAGCTTTGAAGTCGGTGTGCGGATACTCCTTGAAGATGACTAGCGCCGTCACCTCCTCGGCGAAGCGCCGGCCGATATGGCAATGCAGGTCGAACTCGACGCCGATTGGCGTTTCCAGCCCAACTATGCCGCGGATGCGGTGTACCAAGTCGCCCTCGCAGTCGTCATAGCCTTCGGCCACCATGGCGCCGTGCAGGCTGAGCATGACCGCATCCACCGGCATGGCGTCCTTGAGGTCGGCAAGGATCTCGTCCCGGAACATCTCGTAGGTGCATCTGACCGTGGTTCCCGAAGGGGTGGCGAAGGCGCATAGGCTGTCGACCACCTGCCAGCCCCGCGCCTCGGCGCGTCGGCGCCACACCATCAGCGGCACCGCGAACAGGTTGACGTCGGCCGGATGCGCACCGCCGCGCACCACGTAGGTCGCCTCGTAGGCGGCGGTGTCGGTGGGCAGAGGCGCGAACGTGTTAGTTTCGGTGCCGAGACAAGCGGTGAAGATCTTCATGGCTCCCAGCCGCTGCCGTTCAGCATTTCGCCTTCGTCAGCTTCCTGATGTCCGGCAACGGTCGCGCCGTCGCCGGGTTTCGGGCCAGCACTTGCTCCAGGCTCGCTGCCACATCCAGCACGAAGCGGTCGGCGCCGTTCGGGCCCACCACCTGGATGCCGAACGGCATCCCCTTGTGGTCGCGGCCCGCCGGCAGCACGCAGGCCGGCGGAGTCGCCATGGTGATGCCGTAGGTGATCGCCAGCCAGCGCATGTAGGTCGGCATCGGCTCGCCGTTGATCTCCTTGACGTAGAGCCGGTCCTTGGGGAACGGCGACACGCTGGCGGCCGGGCAGATCAACACGTCGATGTCGTCGAAGAAGGCCAGGAACCGGCGATAGAGCTTGGTCTGCTCGGCGTGCGCCCAGGCCACGTCGGCGGCGGTGTACTTGAGCGCCCGCTCGGTGTTGTCGATGACGTTGGTGTTGAGCTTGTCGCGGTGCTTCTCCAGACGCTCCTTGTGGGCGGCGATGAAATTGACGCCACGCAGGATCTCGAGCACGTCGTGCACCGGCCCCAGGTCCGGATCGCGGTTCTCGGTCGCCGCGAACACCGACTTGAAGGTCGCGACGCGCTCGCGGAACACCTTGCGGATGGCGTTGTCGACGGGGGCCGAGCCGAGGTCTTCGGAGATCGCCACCCGGAGCGTGCCGAGGTCGACCGGCCCTGGCGGCTCCAGGAGATCGCCGTCGACCAGTCCGGAAAATGGATCGCGTTTGTCGTAGTCGACCTGGGCGGCGAGCAGCAACGCCGCGTCGCCGACGGTGCGGCCCATCGGGCCCTGCACCGACAGCGGCGTCAGGGCGACGGCACGGGTCTCATTTGGCACCGTGCCGGGCGACGGGCGGAAGCCGACGATGCCGCAGAACGCCGCCGGTGTCCTCAGGCTGCCGCCGAAGTCGGAGCCCGACGCCAACGGCACCATGTTGGTGGCCAGCGCCACCGCCGAGCCGCCCGACGACCCGGCGCAGGTGAGGCGGGGGTCGAAGGGATTGCCGGTGGCGCCGAACACCCGGTTGGTGGTCTGGGCGCCGGCGCCGAACTCGGGTGTGTTGGTCTTGCCGACGACGATGGCGCCCTCTTGGCGCATCGCGGCGACCACCCGTTCGTCGGCCTTCGGCACGTTGTTCTCGTAAAGCAGCGAGCCGTAGGTGGTGCGCACGCCCTCGGTGGCGTTCAGGTCCTTGATGCCGATGGGAAGGCCGTGCAATAGGCCCAACGTCTCGCCCTGACGCGCCGCCATCTCAGCCGCCTTGGCCTCCTTGCGGGCGCGCTTGAAGCAGCGAGTGACCATGGCATTGAGAGCCGGGTCCACGGCCTCGATGCGCGCGATGCAGCTCTCCAGCAACTCGACGGGCGACAGTTCCTTGGTGCCGATCAGCCGCCGGGCCTCGACGGCCGTCAGATCGCAGGGTTTGCTCATGATGTCTTCCTTTTCTCCGCTCGAAGTCGTTTGAACGCCCGCGGACCTTACGCCGCGCGCGCTGGCGTGCCGGACTCGCCGAGGTCCCAGTAGATGCCGGTGACGATTCGCATGCCATCGCGCATGATCGGCCACAGGATGTGCTCGCCCGGAGCGTGCTGGCAGCAGCCGCCGTAGCTCAGCGGAATCCATATGGTCGGGATGCCGAGCACGTCGCGGAACACGTCGTTGCAGATGGAGCCGCCGGAGTTCGGCAGCATCGCCGGCGTTTCGCCGGTGGTGCGGGCGACCGCGGCGGCCGCCCATTCGACCCACGGGTCGTCCGGGTCGGTGCGGGCGGCGGCGAAGCCGCCGGCGTTGCTGGCGGGCGCCGGCCGGACCTCGACCGCGTCGAAGCCGTGCGCGTCGAGGTGCCGCCTGAGCGCCGGCATGAATTGCTCCGGCTGCGAGCCGACGACATAGCGGATCTGGCAGTTGGCCAATGCCCGGGGCGGGATGGCGTTGACCGGGTTGTCCGGATTGCCGGTCTTGAACGCCAGTACCTCGAAGGTGTTCCAGCCGTAGACCTTTTCCGCCGAGGTCAGCCCCGGCTCGCCCCATTCCGGGTCGATCTCGGGCGCGTCCTCGCCGATCTCGCGCTCGACGTCCCGCAACGCCATGCGCACGGAGTTGGGAATCGGTCCGGGCAGCCATTCCTTGATCAGAATTCGGCCCTTGTCGGTAACGATGGTGGCAAGCGCGTGCGCCAGGATGACACCGGGGTTAGCCAGCAGCCCGCCCCAGTTGCCGGAGTGGTGGCCGCCCTTGCGTAACGCGATGGCGAGATCGAAGTTCATGCAGCCGCGGCTGCCGAGCACCAGGTTGGGCCGGTTGACGTTGAAGCGGGGGCCGTCGGAGGCGATGAAGGCGTCGGCGGCGAACGACCCGCGGTGCTTGGCGACCAGCTCCTTCAAGCCACGCGAGCCGTTCTCCTCGCCGGTTTCGATCATGAACTTGGAATTGAATCCGAGCCGGCCGCGCTCCTCGAGCACCGCCCTCAGCGCGCCGATGTGGACGCAGTGCTGGCCCTTGTTGTCGGCGGTGCCGCGGCCGTAGACGGTGTCGCCCTCGCGTACCAGCCTCCACGGCGACAATCCCTGGCGCCACTGGTTGTCGTAGCCGCGGATGACGTCGCCATGGCCGTAACCGAGGACTGTCGGCAGAGCCGGATCCTCGGTGCGGGTGGCCAGCAGCACCGGACCGATGCCCTCGACTGGGTTGTCGTAAACGGCGCAGGCGTAGCCGAGGCCCTCGAACGCTGGGCGCATCTCGTCCTCCAGGTAGCGGTAGAGATCGGGCAGCCGGGACGGCTCCTGGCACTCTGTCGGGATGGCGACCCGTCGCGCCAAGTCGGCAAAATAGCCCGTCTCGTCGTCGAAATAGGCGAGGGCGCGGGCAATGGCTTTGGTTCGACTCATCGGCGTCTCCGTGTCGTCAGTAGATTCTCGCGGTTCTCACGACGCCAGCCTCTGACGGCCCTGAGCGTCGTCATGAAGATGGCATTCGACGTGGCCCGCCGCCGTCGGCACACTCCGCGGCGGCACAGCGCTGCAGTGCGGCATGGCGTGCGGGCAGCGCGGATGGAAGGTGCAGCCGGATGGCGGCTCGAGCGGGTTTGGATAGGCCGCACCGAGCTGGGCGTCGGGGACGCCAAGCAACGGGTCCGGCGTCAGCACCGATTGCAACAGCGCCTGGGTATAGGGATGGCGGGGGCTTTTGAACAGCGAATCCGTATCGGCCGCCTCGACGATGCGGCCCAAATACATCACCGCGACGCGGGTCGCCATATGTTCGACCACCGCCAGGTTGTGGCTGATCAGCACGTAAGTGAGGCCGAGTTCGCGGCGCAGGTCTTGCAGCAGGTTGAGGATCTGCGACTGCACCGAAACGTCGAGGGCCGACGTCGGTTCGTCGCAGATCACCACCTGCGGGCGGTTGATGAGGGCGCGGGCGATGGCGACCCGCTGCCGCTGGCCGCCGGAAAGCTGGTTCGGGTAGCTGTTGTAGAGGCGCCGCTGCAGTCCGACCAGCGTCATAATCTCCTCGACGCGCTGTCGCCAGGTCTCGGGCCGCGGATCGTTCTGGACCCGCAGCGGCAACGTGATGATGGCGCCCACCGACTTGCGCGGGTTGAGGGACGAGTATGGGTCCTGGAATATCGGCTGCAGCAGGCGCGCGATCTCGAGCCGGTCGAATTCCTGGATCGGCCGACCCTTGACCAGGATGCTGCCGGCGGTCGGCTCCAGCAGGCCGAGCATCATCCTCGCCAGTGTCGTCTTGCCGCATCCGGACTCGCCGACCAGCCCCAACACCTCGCCCTGCTCGATAGCCAGTGATACGCCGTTGACGGCGCGCAACGGCCGCGTGCCGCGAAAGGTGCCGGCGCTGATCCGGAAGGTCTGATGGACGTCCCGGATTTCGACGATGAGACCGCTCATGCAGGCACCTTGCGGTGGAAATTGTCGGCGCATTCGGCGGGCGTCAACAGGCAGCGGTAAACGTGATCGCGGGCTTCGGCCGGTCTGAACGAAACGTCGGCGGCGCACGCCGGCATGGCGAAGGTGCAACGTTCGCGGAACCGGCAACCCTGGATGTCGCCGATCAACGTCGGTACCATCCCCGGAATGGCGCCCAAATTCGCGCCGCGCCTGGTCTTGCCCGGAATCGGGATGCACTCGAGCAGACCCTGTGTATAGGGATGCCGGGGCGCCGCGAATACCTGCTCGGCGGTGCCGGTCTCGACGATCTGGCCGGCGTACATCACCACCACCCGGTCGGCGACTCGGGCGACCACGCCGAGGTCGTGGGTGATCAGCAGCAGGCCCATGTGGAACTCCTTCTGCAGCTCGGCCAGCAGCAGCAGGATCTGCGCCTGGATGGTGACATCGAGCGCCGTCGTCGGCTCGTCGGCGATGATCAGGGCCGGGCCGCACATCAGCGACATCGCGATCATCACCCGCTGCCGAAGCCCGCCGGAAAGCTGATGCGGGTACTGCCGGAGCCGGCTGGCGGCGGCCGTGATGCCGACCTTCTCGAGCAGCATCACGGCGCGGTCGCGAGCGTCGCGGCGTGACACCCGGCGATGCCGGAGCAGCGCCTCCTCGAGCTGGTTGCCGATGGTGTAGGCCGGATTGAGCGAGGTCATCGGCTCCTGGAAGATCATCGCCATGGCATTGCCGCGCAGGTCGCTCATCCGTCCCTCGCCGGCGTTCAGGATATCCTCGCCGTTGAGCGTGAGAGTGTCGGCAGTGCGGATCGCCGTCCGCGGCAGCAGGTCCATGATGGCGAGTGCGGTCAGCGACTTTCCGCATCCCGACTCGCCGACCAGGCACAACGTCTCGCCGCGGCCGATCGAGAAGCTGACGCCCTGCACTGGATGCAAAACGCCGGCCGCCAACGGGATGTCGACGGCGAGGCTGGCGACCTCGAGGATGTCGCTCAATTGCGGCGCTCCGGCGCGGTCACGTCGCGCACCCCGTCGCCCATCAGGTTGATCGCCAGCACCAGCGCGAACAGCGCCGCGCCGGGGATGCCGACCAGCCACGGATCGAAGAACATGTAACCCTTGCCCTCCGCCACCATCAGGCCCCACGACGGTTGCGGTGGCTGCACGCCCAACCCAAGGAACGACAGCGCCGCCTCCAGCAGGATGGCGTGCGCCATCTCGAGCGTCGCCACCACGATCAGGTTGTTGGCGACGTTGGGCATTATCTCGGCGATGATGATGCGCGCTTTCGAGCAGCCGAGCGCCTGCGCCGCCGCCACGTAGTCGAGGTTGCGCACCTGCTGGGTGGAGCTGCGCATGACCACGGCGAAGCGGTCCCAAATCAACAGGCCGAGCACGCAAATGACGATCCACAACGAGTTGCCGACCAGCGACACCACCGCCAGGGCCACCAGCACCACCGGCAGCGACAGCCGGCTGGTGATGATGAAGTTGACGACCATGTCGACGCGGCCGCCGAAATAGCCGGCGGTGACCCCGAGGGCGGTGCCGATGACGCCGGAAATAAGCATCGCCGCGACGCCGATCAGGAGCGAGATGCGGGCGCCGTAGATCAGCCGCGACAGATAGTCGCGCCCGAAGCCGTCGGTGCCGAGCGGATGGGTCCAAGTGGCCTTGGCGCTGTCGTGCCAGATCGGCGGAATCAGCTTGCGCGCCAGCTCCTGGTCGAGCGGATCGTGTGGCGCCAGCCACGGCGCCAGCAGCGCCACCAGGACGATCAGCACGAGCACCCCGCCGCCGACCAGCAGGCCGGCATGGCCAAGCACGCGGCGGCGCAGCAGCGTCGCGGGCGTCGGCTCGATGATCGCGCCGTCGGCGAGTGCGGCGCGGACGACGATGCCTTCGGTGGCGGCGTCCTGCGGCGGCGCCATGTCACACCACCCTGATGCGCGGATCGAGGAACGCGTTCAGCATGTCGGCGAGGTAGGTCAGCACGATGTAGAAGCAGGCGAGGATCAGCACGATCGCCTGCATCACCGGCAGATCGCCGCGCTGGATCGACTCCCAGGCCAAGTAGCCGAGCCCGTTGATGGCGAAGATCGTTTCGATGACGATCGAGCCGCCAAGCATGAAACCGAACTGCACGGCGGCCAGCGACACCACCGGAATGATGGCGTTGCGGAGCGCGTGCTTGAACAGCACGACAGGCGGCCGGAGGCCCTTGGCGCGGGCGGTGCGGATGTAGTCGGAGGCCAGCACCTCCAGCATCCCGGTGCGCGTCAGCCGCATCACCGCCGGCGTCACATAATAGCCGAGCGCCACCGCCGGCATGATGAAGTTGACCCACGACTCGGTGCCGGTGATCGGCAACAGCCGCCAGACGATGCCGAACCAGAAGATCATGATCAGGGCGAACCAGAAGCTGGGCAACGCCTGACCCACCACCGCCAGCGTCAGCGCGAAACGGTCGATCATGGTATTGGGCCGCATCGCCGCCAGCACCCCGAGCGGGATCGACAGCGTCAGCGCGAACACCAGCGCGCACGCCCCGAGCATCATGGTGACCGGCAAACGGGAGAAGATGATCTCCGCCACGTCCTGGCGCAGGTAGTGGGAATAGCCGAAGTTTCCGGAGAGTGCCTTAGTCAGCCAATCCGCGTACTGCACGGGAAGCGGCCGGTCATAGCCGTAAAACTTGCGGATATATTCGATGTCCTGTTGGGTCGCCGCCTCGCCGGCCAGCGCCATCGCCGGATCGCCGGAGAGATAAATCAGGGAGAACGTCAGAAGCGACACCGCGACTGCGACCAGCATCGCCACCCCGAAGCGCTTGCAGGCATAGATCAACATGGCAGCGACCGGAAGGCGATAACCACCGGGGAACGCCGCCCGGCCCCGTCGCCTGTCGGAGCCGGGCTGACGATCGTCACCTCAGGTCACTTCCACTTCGCGGTATTGAATTGCGGAATCTCGTCCGACGTCACCTTGAAGTCGAGGTCCTTCGCCCACGCGTAATACTTTGCGTAGGTGAACATGGGCAGCCAGTAGAGCTCCCCCGAAATCTTGGCCAGCGCCTTCTTGTAGTTCTCCTGGCGCACCTTCGCATCGACCGAGGTATCGGCGGTCTGCAGCCACTTGATGACCTCCGGATCCTTGGCGAAGTCGTCGCGTCCGCCGCTGAAGAAGTGGCTGGTGATGGCGGAAACATCGGGGATCGAATTAGAGCCCCAGGTCATTTGGTTCACCGGCGTCTGGTTCTTCCACACCAGGTCGCGTAGCGCCCGGAACTGCATGTATTTGAGGTTGGCCTTGATGCCGACCTTGGCGAGATCGCCGATCACCGCCTCGGTGAAATGGCGCTCGCGGTAGGCGTAGAGGTCGACGGTGAAGCCATTGGGATGACCCGCCTCGGCCAGCAGTTTCTTGGCCTCGGCCGGATCGTAAGCCCATTTCGGCACGTCCTGGGTACAGCCGAACTGCTCCGGATGGCACGCCGAATGAACGATCTCCGACGGCGCGCCGACCAGGTTCTTGACGATCGAGTCGCGGTTGATGGCGTGGGCGACCGCCTGGCGTACCCGTTTGTCCTTGAAGAAAGTCTGGCCGCTGCCGCCGTTGACGTCGAATTGGATGTAGCTGATGCGGAAGGTCTTGGCGTTGACCACCTGGGCCTTGCCCTCGAGCTTCTCGGCCTGGTCCTTGGGCACGTCCCAGATCCAGTCGACACCGCCGGTGAGGAGTTCGGCGATCTGGGTGTTCTTCTCCTTGATGGTGCGGAACACCAGATTGCCGATTTTCGGCTTTTCCTTGGCGCCGGCGAAGTACTTGGCGTTCTTCGACATGATGATACGGTCGCCAGCAATGACCTTGTCGATCTTGAAGGGACCGGTTCCCATCGATTTCAGGGCGCCGATGTCGCGCTTGTTGTCGATGCATTTGCCCTGCTTGGCGAGTTCGGCGACCTTCTTCTCCAGTTCGGCGTCTTTCTTGGCCGGATCGGACTTGATCATGCACGGCGCCTTGTCGTAGTGGCCCTTCGGCATCATGAAGATGGCCTGGGCGAAATAGGCGAGCGCCGCCGGGAACGGTTCGTTGAGATCGATCTGCACCTTGTTGGCGCCGGTCTTCTTGGCGTTCTTCATCCACTTGACGTTCTGCCACGTCAGCACGCCGTTGTCCTTGTTGCTGACGTAATTGATCGTGTACACCACGTCGTCGGCGCCGAACTTGGCGCCGTTGTGGAACACCACGTCGTCGCGGAGCTCGAACTCGATGCTGGTGGTATTCAGCCACTTGAAGCTTTTGGCCAGCAGCGGCTTGTACTCGCCGCTGCTCGGATCGCGGTACAGCAGGCCGTCCCACACCGTGTTGCCGATGATCACCAATTCACGGGTGTTGTTGTAGTAGGGGTCGGCGACCGCCTGATCGCGGTCCGTCGTCCACACCAGCGTGTCGTTGGCCTTGCCGGCCATGGCATCGCCGCCGCCGACGGCCGCCGCCAGCGCAACGGCAGGCAGACTCAAGAAATATCGGGTTTTCATTGCTTCCTCCCTGGCTTTTTTATGATTATTGGTTGCGGCACCGCGTCGTCGGGCGACGCCGTCGGCGTTTCGCACGCGCGTCCGCCTATTTCATTCCATCCCCCGACGGAATGCAAGCGGTCACGCCGGCCCGGCGCCCCCGGTTAGGCCGGCGTCCGGGGCCTTGGCGACAGCCCCATGGCGAAGGCAGAATAAGAAGACCGGAGGCCCCACCATGAACGACGCCAAATCGAACCTGCCGAAACTCGACGCCCAGGAGATTCTCGCCGGCATCCTACGCTGGGTCGAGGTCGAGACCCCGTCCCACGACGGCAAGGCCGTCAACCGCCTCGTCGACCGGGTGGAGCAGTCGATGTCGGTGCTGGGCGCGAAAATTGCGCGCACGCCCGGGCGCGACGGCTTCGGCGACATCCTCAAGGCGCGCACGCCGTGGGGCGGCGACCAGCCCGGCATCCTGGTGCTGTCGCACTTGGACACCGTCCATCCCAAGGGCTCCATCGACGGCGTGCTGAAGGTGCGCCGCGACGGCGACAAGGTGTATGGCCCCGGCATCTACGACATGAAGGCGGGCGCCTACATCGCCCATCACGCGCTGCGCCACCTGATCCGCGAGGGCAAGGAGACGCCGCTGCCCGTGACCTTCTTCTACGTGCCGGAGGAGGAAATCGGCAGCCCCACGTCGCGGGCGCTGATCGAGGCGGAGGCGAAGAAGAACAAGTACGTGCTGGTGACCGAGCCGGCGCGGGAAGGCGGCAAGATCGTCACCGCGCGCAAGGGCGTCGCCCGCTTCTGCGTCGCCGTCAAGGGCCGCCCCGCCCACGCCGGCGCGCGCCATCAGGATGGCCGCAGCGCCATCCGGGAGATGGCGAAGCAAATCCTGCGCTTCGAGGCGTTGACCGACTATGATCGCGGCGTCACCGCCAGCGTCGGCCTCGTCCACGGCGGCACGGGAGTCAACGTGATTCCCGCCGAATGCACCGCCGAGGTCGACATGCGGATGCCGGACGCGGCGACGGCCGAGCGCGTCGTTGCCGAGGTGCTCGCCTTCAAGCCCTTTGATCCCGACTGCGAGGTGAGGATCGAGGGCGGCCTCAACCGCCCTCCCTACGAGAAGTTCGAGGGCATCCAGAAGCTGTTCGACCACGCCAAGGAACTGGCCGCCGAGATCGGCTTCGAGCTCAGGGACATGAAGACCGGCGGCGGCTCCGACGGCAACTTCACCGCCGCCCTCGGCATACCGACCCTGGACGGCCTCGGCGCAGACGGCCACGGCGCCCATAGCTTCGACGAGCACATCCTCTATTCGTCCCTGATCGAGCGCACGCAGCTGATGATCCGCCTGTTCGAAACGCTGAAGTGACGGCCGGCGGCGGGGTCCGTCCCACTTGTCGGATTTCGGCCTTTCGGGCAAGATGATCGCAAGCGCGCCGGCCGGCGGCAGTAATCGGTCCAGCGCGCAGCAAAAAGCGTCAAGACGGCACCTTTCGGGCGCCCCGGCGCCGATGGCGGGGGGAGCGGGGGTGCCAACACAGGGAGCATAAAACATGCATTTGCGTAAGCTTTTGGCCGGCGTCACGGTTGCCGTGGCGCTGTCGCTGTCGGGCGCGGCGTGGGCGAAGGAGCTGAAGGTCGGCCTCAACGCGGAGCCGTCCTCTATCGATCCCCATTACCACAACCTGGCCCCCAACAACTCGATGGCGGGGCACATCTTCGGCAGCCTGGTCGAGCAGGACGACAAGCAGCGACTGATACCGGGGCTGGCTGTGTCGTGGAAGGCGATCAACGACACCACCTGGGAGTTCAAGCTGCGCCAGGGCGTCAAGTTCCACGATGGCGCGCCGTTCACCGCCGACGACGTCATCTTCACGGTCGAGAGGGCGCCCAATGTTCCCAATTCGCCGTCGAGCTTCGGCACCTATCTGAAGGGCAAGAAGTTCGTCAAGATCGACAGTCACACCGTTCACGCGATAACCGAGAAGCCGTATCCGTTGATGCCGACGGACATCTCCACTATCCATATCATATCCAAGAAGGCCGCCCAGGGCGCCGCCACCGCCGATTTCAATTCCGGCAAGGCCGCCGTCGGCACCGGTCCCTACAAGTTCGTCGAGTGGGTCCCCAACGACCGCCTCGTGCTGGTGCGCAACGACAGCTATTACGGCAAGAAGCCGGAATGGGAGAAGGTGGTCTTCAAGCCGATCAAGACCGGCCCCGCCCGCGTGGCGGCGCTGCTCGCCGGTGACGTCGAATTTATCGACAACGTGCCGACGACCGACATCGCGCGGCTGAAAAAGGAACCCAAGGTCAGCCTTAGCCAGGGCGTCTCCAACCGGGTGATCTACCTGCACCTGGACCAATTCCGCCAGGATTCCCCGTTCGTCAAGGCCAAGGACGGCGGCAAGATCAAGAACCCGCTGCTCGACAAGCGCGTCAGGCTCGCCATCTCCAAGGCGATCAACCGCGAAGCCATCGTCGAGCGGGTAATGGAAGGCGTCGCCATCCCGGCCGGCCAGTTGTTGCCGGAAGGGTTCTTCGGCGTCAGCCCGGGCCTGAAGGCGGAGAAGTTCGATCCGGAAGGGGCGAAGAAGCTGCTTGCCGAGGCGGGCTTCCCCAACGGCTTCAAATTGACCCTCCACGGCCCCAACGACCGCTATCTCAACGACGCCAAGATCGCCGAGGCGGTGGCCCAGATGCTGACCCGCGTCGGCGTCGACACCTCGGTCGAGACCATGACCAAGGCCGTGTACTTCAAGCGCGCCTCGAGCGGCGCCCCCGACAAAGGCCCGGAGTTCAGCTTCATCCTGGTCGGCTGGGGCGCCGGAACCGGCGAATCGTCGTCGCCGCTGAAATCGCTGATCCATTCCTACAGCAAGGAACGCGGGTTCGGGGCCTCGAACCGGGGGCGGCACGCCGACCCGGAGGTAGACAAGCTGATCGAGGACGCGCTGGCGACGGTCGACGACGCCAAGCGCTCGACGTTGCTGCAGAAGGCGACGGAGCTCGCCATCGGTCGCAATCAGGCGATCATCCCGCTGCATTACCAGGTCAACACCTGGGCGGCGCGCAAGGGCCTGGCGTACGCGGCGCGGACGGACGAGGCGACGCAAGCGTTCGACGTCGTCAGTGCGAAATAACGTGAGACGGCGGCCGGCGTGGCGCGACGTCCGCGCCGGCCGCGCCTCCTCCGGTTGTCGAATCAGCGGGGGGACATAGGGTGTCCGTGTTCGTCATCCGCCGGTTGCTGCAGAGCGCGCTGGTGGTGCTGGTGATGTCGCTGCTGGTGTTCGTCGGCGTCCACGTCGTCGGCGACCCGGTGGAGATGCTGGTCAACCCGGAAGCCGACCAGGCTGAGATCGCGCGGGTGACGCAGGCGTTCGGCCTCGACCGGCCGTTCTACGAGCAGTATGGGTTGTTCCTCCTCAACGCCCTGACGGGCGATTTGGGGCTGTCGTTCGTCTACGGCGAGCCGGCGCTGAAGCTGATCGTGCAGCGCATTCCCGCCACCTTGGAATTGGCGCTGGCGGCATTGCTGATGGCCATCGTGCTCGGCATCCCGCTCGGCGTATTCGCCGGCCTCCGGCCCGATTCGAAGGTCAGCCGGACCATCATGGCGGGCTCCATCCTCGGCTTCAGCCTGCCGACCTTCTGGGTCGGGATCATGATGATCATGGTGTTCGCGGTGATACTGGGCTGGCTGCCGTCCACCGGCAGGGGCACGACGGTCAACCTGCTCGGCGTCGACGTCAGCTTCCTGACCATGGACGGCCTCGCCCATCTGTTGATGCCGGCGCTCAATCTCGCCTTGTTCAAGATTTCGCTAGTGATCCGGCTGTCGCGCGCTGGCACCCGCGAGACGGTATTGCAGGACTACATCAAATTCGCGCGCGCCAAGGGCATCAGCAACGCGCGGGTGGTGTTCGTGCATCTTCTGAAGAACATCATGATCCCGGTGGTGACCGTGCTCGGCCTCGAATTCGGCGGACTGATCGCGTTTTCGGTGGTGACCGAGACGGTGTTCGCGTGGCCGGGCATGGGCAAGCTGATCATCGACTCGATCCACAGCCTCGACCGGCCGGTGGTCGTCGCCTACCTGATGATCATCGTCCTCATCTTCGTTGTCATCAACCTGGTGGTCGACATCCTGTATTCGATCCTCGATCCACGGGTGCGGCTCAGGGACGTAAAGGCTTAATGGCGACGGTCCAACAGCAACTGGCGGACATCTCCGTTGCCGAAGCCGGCAGCAGAGTACAGACGCCTTTTGAGCGCTTCCGGGCGGATTTTTTTGCCAGCCGGGTGGCGACCGGATCGCTTTATGTCCTGGTCGCCATCATCCTCATTGCCGTCTTCGCTCCGGTAATCTCGCCCACCAATCCCTACGACTTGGCGACCGTCACGGTGCTCGACGCCCGCCTTCCGCCGGGCGCCAAGAGCGGCGACGGCGTAATCTTCTGGCTCGGCAGCGATGGCGCCGGCCGCGACCTCTTGAGCTCGATCTTCTACGGGCTTCGGATCAGCCTCGGCGTCGGCATCGCCAGTGGCCTCGTCGCCGTCTGCATCGGCTGCGTGGTCGGCCTGACCGCGGCCTATTTCGGCGGCCGCACCGACTCGGTGATCATGCGCATCGTCGACATCCAGCTCAGCTTCCCGGCCATCCTGGTGGCGCTGGTGCTGCTGGCCATCCTCGGCAAGGGGGTCGACAAGATCATCATCGCGCTGGTCGTCGCGCAGTGGGCGTACTATGCGCGCACGGTGCGCGCCAGCGCCCTCGTCGAGCGCAACAAGGAGTACGTGGAGGCTGCGAAGTGCCTGGCGCTCGGCCACCGCCGCATCCTGTTCCGGCATATCCTGCCCAACTGCCTGGCGCCGCTGATCGTGGTGGCTACCCTGCAGACGGCGCACGCCATCTCGCTCGAGGCGACACTCAGCTTCCTCGGCGTCGGGCTGCCGATCACCGAGCCGTCGCTGGGGCTGCTGATCGCCAACGGCTTCGAATACATGCTGAGCGAGAAATACTGGATCAGCTTCTTCCCCGGCGTCGCGCTGCTGGTGGCCATCGTCAGCATCAACCTGGTGGGCGATCAGCTGCGCGACATTCTGAACCCGCGCCTGCAGAGGTGACGGAGCCGATGATGGCCGGGACGGGACCCACGCTCAGGGTCGAGGGTCTCCGAACCCATTTCTTCACCAACGATGGCGTCGTCAAGGCGGTGGACGACGTCAGCTTTGCCGTCGACCGCGGTCATACTCTGGGACTGGTGGGCGAATCCGGGTGTGGCAAGACGGTCACCGGCTTCTCGATCTTGGGCCTGGTCGACCCGCCGGGACGGGTCACCGCCGGGCGCATCCTGTTCAACGGCGAGGACCTGCTGACCGCCGGCGAGGAACGCCTGCGGTCCTTGCGCGGCGACCGCATCGCGATGATCTTCCAGGACCCGATGATGACGCTCAATCCGGTGCTTCGGATCGAGACCCAGATGGTCGAGACCGTGCTCGCACACCAGGACGTCGACCGCGCGACCGCCCGGCGGATGGCCCGCGACGCCATGGGCAAGGTCGGCATCCCGTCGCCGGACGAGCGGCTCAGCGCCTATCCGCATCAGTTCTCGGGCGGCATGCGGCAACGGGTGGCCATCGCGATCGCATTCATCAACCAGCCGGACCTGATCATCGCGGACGAGCCGACCACCGCCCTCGATGTCACCATCCAGGGACAGATCCTGTTCGAGGCTCAGAAGCTGTGCCGCGAGGTCGGCACGGCGCTGATTTGGATCACCCACGATCTCGCGGTGGTCGCCGGGCTCGCCGACCGTATCTGCGTCATGTACGCCGGCCGCGTCGTCGAGGAGGGAAGCTTGGACGACGTCCTCGATTGGCCGATTCATCCCTATACCCGCGGGCTCCTCAACTCGGTGCCGAGCCAGAAGAAGAACGGCGAGCGGCTGGAGCAGATTCCCGGCATGACGCCGTCGCCGCTCAACCTGCCGCCGGGCTGCGCCTTCAAGACCCGTTGCCCGCGCGCCGACCACGTCTGCGACGCCGAGCCCGAATTGCGCGAGCCGGTCCCCGGACGGCGCATCCGCTGCTTCCACCCCCACGCCCGGGGTTCGCCATGACGCCAATGATCGAGACGCTCGGCTTGAGCAAGCGCTTCGTCAAGCGCCTCGACCTGGCCGCCAAGATTGCCGGCCGGCTCGGCGCCGACGTGCGCGAGGAGGTGGTTCACGCCGTCGACCGCGTCGACATCACGGTGGGCGAGGGCGAAGTGGTCGGCCTGGTCGGCGAATCCGGGTGCGGCAAGTCGACCCTCGGGCGCATGATCGCCGGCATTCTGCCGCCCAGCGAGGGCCGGATCCTGTTCCGCGGCGTCGACGTCGCCACCATGGACGAGCGCGAAGGCAAAAAGGCGGCGCTGCAGGTGCAGATGATCTTCCAGGACCCGTTCGCCTCGTTGAACCCGCGCATGCGGGTCGAGGACATCGTTGGCGAGGCGCCGATCATCCACGGCATCGTCGCGCCCCGGGACAAAGCCCATTACGTCGCGGAGGTGATGCGGCGGGTCGGGCTCGATCCCGACTACCGACGCCGCTATCCGCACCAGTTCTCCGGCGGCCAGCGCCAACGCATCGGCATCGCCCGTGCGCTCGCCGTGAAGCCGGAGTTCCTTGTCTGCGACGAGGCCATCGCCGCCCTCGACGTGTCGATCCAGGCCCAGATCCTCAACCTGTTCATGGACCTGAAGGAGGCACTGAACCTGACCTACCTGTTCATCAGCCACGACCTCGGAGTGGTCAAGCACATCTCCGACCGGGTGGTGATCATGTATCTCGGGCGGGTAGTCGAGGTGGCCGACAAGGAAGCGCTTTTCGCCCAGCCGAACCATCCCTACACGCGGGCGCTGCTCAACGAGGTGCCGCGGCTGGACCTGCGCCGGCGCGCCTACCAGCCGGTCGCCGGCGAGATTCCGTCGCCGCTGGATCCGCCGACCGGCTGCCACTTCCATCCGCGCTGCCCGCACGCCACGCAACGCTGCCGCGACGAGGCGCCGGTATTGAAGGAGATCGCGCCCGGCCGGCTCGCGGCCTGTCACCTCAACGACGGGACGTGACGGACCCTCGGCCGCGGGCAGTTCAGGCGTAGCGGCCGAAGCGCACGGCCGACTGACCCTTCAGCAGCCGCCGCGACGGCATCACCAGCACGCACTCGTCGTAGGGCGTCGCCACCGGCCTCGCGCCATCGTGGCCGATCACCGTGCCGGCCTTGGCGATGACCTCGAGGCCGCGGTAGTCGGCGGCGAAGCGGAAGTCGTCGGTCTCGATGGTCACCGGGCCGGTGACCTCGATGAAGCGCTGCTTCGGCAGCGGCTTGGCGGAGATGCGCGCCTTGGCCCAGCTTGGCTCCACCATCTTGGCATGCAGCAGGAAACGGATCGCCGATTCGCGGGCGACGTCGACGCTCGACGTTTCCCAGTGCTGGCCGCACTCGACCAGGAGCGCGTTCTTGGGCGACCGCTCGTCGCCGAAGCCGGCGTAATCGCGCATCCGCTTGCCGGCGGCGTGACCGGCGTCGACGACGCCAATCTCCGGCAGTCCGACGCCCTGCGCCAGCTTCCGTCCCTTGGCCAGCGGCCCGCACATGGCGAGCGGCGCCGTCGCGTGCTGCATGGAATGGATGTCGAGCAGCAGGTCGACCCGGTCGACGATGGGGCGCAATGTTCGCGCCCGACGCAGCTCGACGCTATCGCGGCGGCCGTCGAGCACGTCCGCCGACCACACGCGATTGAAGTCCTCGTCGACCAGCCGCGAGGCGATCGGGTTCTTGGGGTCGAAGCGGCCGAAGGCGTCGACGTTGACGAAGGCGAGGGTCAGCTTGCCGCGGGTCGGCCTGACGCCCTCGCGGAACAAATAATCGAGGATGATGGCGCCGCACAGCTCGTTGCCGTGCACCAGGGCGGTGATCATTGCGTGCGGCCCGGGGACGCCGGAATCGAGGGTGGTGACGTACTCGATGCCGGTGTTGCCGCGGCGGTAGCGGGTGATGTCGGGGGGGGAAAGCTCGACCGGATAGTCGTTTTTCAGAACCGGGCACATGGCGGCGGTGGTCTCCTTCGCGGTTGTCCAGAACGCGGCGGATAGTAGCACCCGAACTTGACCACCGAGAAGGAGCACGGGGCGGTCACGTGAAGGCCGAATAAATTAAATGATCTCAAACGATTAGCGTCAGACGGTCGACGCATTCCGAGGCCGCGCGACATCGGCGCCAGAGGCATTTCCGGGCCTCGCCGGGAAACCGGACCGCGTGCTACCATCGTCCGAGACGGGCGACCTGGTTGGGGAAACTCCGGGATGGGCTCCATCGCTACCGCGTGCCGCGGCGACGTTCGCATCGCCGCGCCGAGCGCCGTCACCGGCGATGGTTCCATCCACATTCCCGATCTGGCGCCTGCCAACGGCGTCCGGTGTTCACGCCGATCGACAAACCATAAAGGGAGGCAACACATGCAATTCACAATCAGGCCGGGGCTGTTCGTCGCCGCGGTCGCGGTCGCGCTCACGGGCGCGACGGTCGCCAACGCCGAAAACTGGAAGATCATGACCGGGCCACAGGGCGGGTCCTGGTATCCGCTTGGCGGCGCGATCCAGAACGTCGTCGAGAAGAAAGTGCCGGGGGTGAAGATGCAAGTGCTTCCCGGCGCCGGAATTTCCAACGTCAAGGGCGTGCAGGAAGGCAAGGCTGATTTCGGCTTCGGCAACGCCGTCTCGACCGTCGACGGAGTCAATGGCCGGGCGCCGTTCGACAAGAAGACCGACAAAGTGTGCCAGGTGGCGACACTGTACTTCCAGTATTTCCACTTCGTCGCCCTTGCCGACTCCGGCATCAAGACCGTCGCCGACGCCGGCGGCAAGGCGCTGACCACGCAGCAGAAGGGCAACACCGGCGAACAGATGACCCGCCATGTGCTCGAAGTCTATGGCCTTTCCTACGATAAGATGAAGAAGGTCAACTTCGGCTCCTACGCCGATTCGGTGGCGCAGCTGAAGGACGGCCACGCGCAGGTGTTCACTTTGATCACCACCGTGCCCGCCTCGTCAGTCCAGGATATCGCTACGGCGCGCCAGGTCCGGGTGCTCGAGGTGCCGGACGACAAGCTGAAGGCGTTGCAGAAGATCAACTCCGGCTACGACAAGCGGATCATCAAGGCCGGCAGCTACGCCAAGCAGGACAAAGACACCCAGACCATCGGCACCTGGACCCACCTGATCGCCAACTGCGGCTTGGCGACGGACAAGGTTTACCAGGTCACCAAGGCGTTGATCGAAAACGTCAACGACCTCGGCCTTGTGGTCGCCGCGGTCAAGGGCCTGTCGGCCAAGGACATGGCCACCGACCTCGGCATCCCGTTCCATCCGGGAGCGCTGAAAGCTTATAAAGAAGCGAAAGTGAAATAACCGGCGCCGGGGCGCGTCCCGTCTGGGGCGCGCCCCGGTTCGGCGCATCCAAGGTCCAATGGCACTCAACGGCTTTGCCGCGTCCCCCGCCTATTCCCGGGCGGTCGCGGGCATGATCGGCGTGGTGGCGGTGGCGATGTCGGTCTACCACCTCGCCATCCCGTTCGTCGGCACGCCGCAGGCGCTGTTTTTCCGCGGCACCCACCTGATGTTCGCGCTGGCGCTGATCTTCCTGCTGTTCCCGGGTTTCCAACGCCGCCAGGGAGCGCTGCCCGGCGTCGCCGATCACCTATTCATCGCTCTGTCGATGGCGACGATCGTCTATCTGTGGGCCAACCACGACCGCCTGCTGCAGCGGTTCGTGTTCGTCGACGACCCGCTGCCGCAGGAGCTGGTCCTCGGCGTCGTGTTCACGCTGCTGGTTCTAGAAGCGACGCGCCGCGTCATTGGGCCGGCGCTGCCGGTGACGGCGGTGCTGTTCATCGTCTACGGTCTGTCCGTCGGTGACGCCCGCCCCGGCGCGATGATCGAATCCATGTACCTGACGACCGAGGGCGTGTTCGGCCTGACGCTGTCGGCATCGGCCACCTACGTGATCGCGTTCGTGCTGTTCGGCAGCTTCATGGAGCGCACCGGCACCGGCCAGCTGTTCATGGACTTCGCGCTGGCGCTCACCGGGCGTACGGCGGGCGGGCCGGGCAAGGTGGCGGTGGTCAGCTCGAGCCTGTTCGGCACCATCTCCGGCAGCGCGGTGGCCAACGTCCTGGTCGACGGTCCGATCACCATTCCGCTGATGAAACGCACCGGGTTTCGCAAGGCGTTCGCGGCGGCCGTCGAATCGGTGGCCTCCACCGGTGGCCAGATCATGCCGCCGGTGATGGGCGCCGCCGCCTTCGTGATGGCCGAGTTCCTCGGCGTCAGCTACCTGCAGGTGACGATCTGGGCGCTGATTCCGGCGGTGCTCTACTACGTGGCGGTGTTCTTCGCGGTGCACTTCGAGGCCAAGCGCGTCGGCCTCGAGGGCCTGCCCAGCCGCGAGGTGCCGCGGCTCGGACGGGTGATGCGCGAGCGCGGCCACCTGTTCATTCCGATCCTCATCTTGCTGTTCGGGCTGCTCAACGGCTACAGCGCGCCGCTGTGTGCCGTCACGGCGACGCTCACCTGCGTGCCGATCGCCATGCTGCGCGCCAACACCCGCGCCGGCATCACCTGGCGGACGGTGTGGGGCGCGCTTGAGGACGGCGCCAAGAATGCCGTGCCCGTGGCCGCTGCCTGCGCCTGCGCCGGCATCGTCGTCGGCACCATCGCGTTGACCGGCACCGGCATCACGTTCACGGCCGTCGTTCTCAAGCTGTCGCAGGACAGCCTCGCGCTCGCCCTGGTGCTGACCATGCTGGCCGGCATCGTGCTCGGCATGGGCATGCCGACCACGCCGGCCTACATCGTGATGGTGTCGCTGCTGGTGCCGGCGATCATCAAGCTCGGCGTTATCCCGCCGGCGGCGCACATGTTCGCGTTCTACTTCGCAATCCTGTCGGCGATCACGCCGCCGGTGGCGCTGGCGGTGTACGCGGCGGCTGGGTTGGCGCAAGCCAACATCTGGGAGGCGGGGTGGGCCGCGGTGCGCACCGGCGCGGCGGGTTTCATCGTGCCGTTCATGTTCATATTCGAAACCTCGCTGCTGATGATCGGCGACTGGCCAGAGATCCTGAGCTCGTTCGTCACCGCCTGCATCGGCGTCATCGCGCTTGCCGGCTCGCTGCACGGCTATTTCCTGAAGCCGGTGCAGATGTGGGAGCGCGTGCTGCTGTTCGCCGCGGCGATACTGATGATCAAGCCGGGCTTGCTCACCGACGCCATCGGCGCCGCCATCCTGGCCGCCGTATTGATAAACTCCTGGCTGGCGCGGCCGCGCGCCGTCCGGCGCGACATGGGGGATTGACGCCATGAGAGAGAACGGGCTGCTCAAGCGGTGGCGGGCGGGAGAGGCGGTGGTCAACGGCTGGCTCGCCATTCCGAGCGCGTTTTCGGCCGAAACCATGGCCCACCAGGGCTGGGACTCGCTGACCGTCGACATGCAGCACGGCGTCGTCGACTATCAGGTGGCGGTCAACATGCTGACGGCGATCTCGACCACCGCGGTGACGCCGATCGTGCGTGTGCCGTGGCTGGACCCGGGCATCGTCATGAAGGCGCTCGACGCCGGCGCCTACGGCGTCATCTGCCCGATGGTGAACACCCGCCGCGACGCGGAGCTGCTGGTGTCGTGCTGCCGCTATCCGCCGGCGGGCCAACGGTCGTTCGGGCCGATCCGCGCGCTCTTGTATGCCGGACCGGACTACGCCAAGCACGCCAACAGCACGATCGTGCCGTTCGCCATGATCGAGACCCGACAGGGACTGGACAATCTCGACGAGATTCTCTCCGTCGAGGGGCTCGCCGCCGTCTACATCGGCCCGGCGGATCTGTCATTGGCGCTCGGCTGCGAGCCGAAATTCGACAACGAGGACGGTCCCGTGCTCGAGGCCATCGAACTGGTGGTCCGCAAGTGTCGCGAGAAAAAGGTCACCGCCGGCATCCACAACCTGACGCCGGAGTACGCGCTGAAGATGATCGACAAGGGCTTCCGGTTCGTCACCATCGCCTCCGACGCCCGGCTGCTGGCGGCGGGCGCGCAGCGGGTGCTGTTGATGATGCGCGCCGCCCGACCCAAACAGGGGCCGGCCACCGCCTACTGACGGCGCTCGGCGGCGCCGTGTCGAGGCGAAGAAAAAAGGCCCCGGCGGGGCCCTTTTCCGTTTCCGTGCCCGGCGGCGATCATCCGCCGTTCGGACAGCGACGCGGTCGGCCGCGTCACTGCGCGAGCTGGATCATCCTGATCTCGCTCTTCACCAGGTCGGGCACCACCACCATCAGACCCTTGTCGCTGGGCACGACGGCAAAATCGGCGGGTCCCTTGAACCCGGTCGCCAACGGCTTCATTCCCTGCTTAGTGGTCCAGCTGGAGAGCGACCCGGAGTTCCAGTCGGTGATCAGCAGCGTGCCGCTCGCCATCTGGTACAAACCGTCGAGACGCCCGAGGCCCGCCGACAGCGCCTTGGGGTCGCCGCCGGCCGCCGCCATGATGTAGATGCCGCGCGGCTCCTGCGGCGACTTGAAGCCGACGATCAACAGCGAGCCGTCGTGGGCCGGATAGAGGCCGTTGGGATTGATCGACTTGCCGACCCACACGCGGGTGACCTTGGGTTCGCCCTGCATGTTGAGAAAATCCGCCGGCTCGACGCGGAACAGCTGGTCGGCGCGATTGTCGCTGACGTAGAGCGCGTTGCCGACGATCGTCGGATCGTTGGCGAACTGTATTCCGGGCAGCGCCACGCTGCGACCCTTCTTGGTCTTGGTATCGAACGCCCATATCACGTCGATGTCGGTCACCCACAGGCGGTTGCCCTTGACCCAGATGCCCTTCGGCTTGTTGAGGATCTGGCCCGGCGTCGGCAGGAACGTTTGTTCGATCACCTTGCCGTCCAACGACACCTTGCTGATCCGGCCCTTACCGTCCTTCTCGGCCGGCTTCAGCTCGGACACGAACTCGCTCACATAAAGGACCTTTTCGGCGGCGTCATAACCGACCGATTCCGGAAACTTGAATCCGGTCAACGTCCGGTCCGAGACCACCTTGAGCCCGTCGGCTGCCGACGCCGGCGACAGCCCGACTTGCGACATGGCGATGAAGGCCGAAAACGCCACGCCGATGGCGAATGTTCCACGCACGCTACGCTCCTCTGTCCTGGGTTCCCCGCAACCGGCCGTTGCCGGCAACCGGCAAGGATAGGCATTTTCGACCCGCCGCGCAGCAAGGATTTGACCGATCCGGGCGGCCGCCGTCGGTGGACACGCGATGGTCGGGAGCGACGCCGAAACGGCAGGTATTTCAACGGATTAACTTCAGGTCCCCCGTTTCCCAGTTTCGTGACCGGCCGGCCATCGTCGGACGCCGACGAATGATTCGTCGGCGTCACAAAAAGTTCATAAAGGCGACACGTGATCGCAACAGACGCCGCCTATGGTCGTGCCCGGCCGGATCGCGATCACCGGAGATTCGCATCCGCCGAAGTCGAAAGTCCAAGGTTTTTTTCAACTGATCCCGATAGGAGGGAGTGCGTTATGAAACATAGGCATCGCGCAGCCAAGGTTGCCGCCGCCGCGCTCGTCTTGAGTCTCGGCACGTCGTCCGCCGTTCACGCCCAGGCCATCGACCCGAACCTGATGGCCTACAAGTCGGTGAGCGGCGTTTCCGGAAATCTGAAGTCGATCGGTTCCGATACCTTGAATAACCTGATGGCGCTGTGGGCCGAAGGCTTCAAATCGACCTACCCGAACGTCAAGATCGAAATCGAGGGCAAGGGCTCCTCGACCGCCCCACCGGCCATGGTGTCGGGAACGGCGCATTTCGGCCCGATGTCGCGGCCGATGAAGTCGAAGGAGATCGACGACTTCGAAAAGAAATACGGCTACAAGCCGACGCCGATCCGCGGCGCCGTCGACGCGCTGGCGGTGTTCGTCCACAAGGACAACCCGATCAAGTGCCTGAGCATGCAGCAGGTGGACGCGATCTTCTCGAAGACCCGCAAGGGCGGATTGGACAAGACCGTCGCGACGTGGGGCGACGTCGGACTGACCGGCGATTGGGCGTCGAAGCCGATCTCCCTTTACGGCCGCAACTCGGCATCCGGTACCTACGGCTACTTCAAGGAAGTGGCGTTGTTCAAGGGTGACTACAAGGACTCGGTGAAGGAACAGCCGGGCTCTTCGACGGTCGTCCAGGGCGTCGCCTCGGACAAGTTCGCCATCGGCTACTCCGGCATCGGCTACAAGACCGCCGACGTGCGCGCCGTGGCGCTGGCCAAGAAGACCGGCGACAAGTGCTTTGAATCGGGCGCCGAGAACGCCTACGCCGGCACCTACCCGCTGGCGCGGTTCCTCTACGTCTACGTCAACAAGAACCCGAACCAGGCGCTCGACCCGCTGCGCCGAGAGTTCGTCCGTTATGTGCTGTCCAAGGAAGGACAGCTTGCCACCATCAAGGACGGCTATTTCCCGGTCAGCAAGCATCTCGCGGACCAGGACCTGAAGATGGTCGGCGTCAGTTTCGGTTACTAACCCGTGACGGACCGACGACGGCGGGCCATCGCGCCCGCCGTCTTCCGACCCGGCTTCCGGAGCGGACCCGAACGGTCGTCGTTCCGGAAGCCGCAACGTGCAGGTAGACCCGCTCGGGACTCGACATGTCATACGGCGACGCGCCAATCCGAATTGCCCCAGACATAGTCCCGGTCATGGAAACGACGCGCTTTACGCCCACTTACCGCCGCCCGCACACGACCAAGAAATCCGTACTGATCGCGGACAAGATCGCCGACGTGTCGATTTCGCTCGGCGGCATCCTGGTCATCGTGGCGGTGTTCGGGATCATGATTTTTCTGGCCCAGATGGTGGTGCCGCTGTTCGCCGGCGCGACCGCCGGCAAGTCGGTGGCCTACGATCTCAAGCCGACGGAACGGTTGGCCTTTGCCAACGTCGACGAGTACCGGACGCTGGGGGTGCGGCTCGCCGGCGACGGGCGGATCGACACGTTTCACGTGTCGTCGGGCAAGACCCTTGCCGCGACGACCTTCGATTTCGGCGGGCGCCGCATCACCGGGACGGGCGCGACCCTCAAGCGCGACACCATTGCGTTGGGGTTCGACGACGGCAGCGTCACTTTTGCGATCCTGGCGCTCAAGGCCGAGATACTGACGCCCGAACGCCTGCCGGCAAACCTCGCCGCGCTGGACGAGCGCGATTCCACCGACGGCAAGGCCATCTTCTCGGCGATCACCGGCAACCAGTACAGGCGGGTGTTTGCGGATTTCGCCGCCGACCCGCCGAAGAAAATCGCCGACGACGCGGCGGCCATCGTCGCCCTCGACGTGCGGGTCGGCGATTCCGCCGAGCGGCCGACGCGCTTGCTGGTCACCCTGGACGGACACGGCGTGATCCGACTCAGCCGCACCGAGACCCAGGTCAACCTGTTCACCGGCAAGACGGATACCTCGTTTTCGACGACCACTCTACCGCCGCTGCCGGCCGGCGCCCGGCCGTTCCGGGTGCTGATGAACACGCTCGGCGACCAGGTCTACGCCGCCGAAAGGGGTGGAAAAATTTACCGCTACGACGTCCGCGACCTGGATAAGCCGGAGCTGACGGAAATCGCCGACGTGTCGAACGGCAAGGCCGAGATCACCTCGATCACGTTCCTGATCGGCGAAGTGACGCTGGTCGTCGGATTTTCGGACGGCGCCGTGCACAATTATTTCCGGCTCCAGCAGCAGGGCGCCGACACCAAAGACGGATACAAGCTGGTGCGGGCGCGGGTGCTGGAGCCGCACGGCGGCGCCGTGGTCGGCATAAGCGCCAGCCAACGGGACAAAAGCCTGGTGACCGTCGACGCCACGGGCGACGTCTGGTACCGGCACGCCACCAGCGAGCAGGTGCTGCTGCGGCTGAAGGGGCGGGAGGGCTCGCCGGATGCGCAGGTCGTGCTGGCGCCGCGCGGCAACGGCATCCTGCTGACCGACCGCTCCGGCGAGACCGAGGCATGGCGGGTCGACGTGCCGCATCCGGAGACCACCTGGGCGTCTATCTTCGGCAAGGTCTGGTACGAAGGCTATTCCGAGCCGACCTACACCTGGCAGTCGTCGTCCGGCACCGACACGTTCGAGCCGAAGTTCTCGCTCGTCCCGCTGATCTTCGGCACCATCAAGGCGACCGTCTATTCGCTGCTGTTCGCGGTGCCGGTCGCGTTGTTCGGGGCCATCTACACCTCGGAGTTCGTGCATCGCCGGGTGCGCGCCGCCGTCAAGCCGATGATGGAGATGATGGAGTCGCTGCCGACGGTGGTGCTCGGGTTCGTGGCGGCGTTGATCCTGGCGCCGATCGTCGAGAGCTGGGTGGCGGCGGCGATCCTCGCGCTTTTCGTCCTGCCGCTGTCGTTCGCGGCGGCAGCCTATCTGTGGCAGCTGTTGCCGCACGGATTGGCGCTGCGCCTGCAGGGGTTGCCGAAATTCGCGATCATGTTCGTCGTCGTCGGCTTGGCCGCCTACGGGGCCTATCGGCTGGGGCCGCCCTTCGAGAGGCTGTTCTTCCACGGCGATCTCAAGGCGTGGGCCAACGGCGCCGTCGGCAGCGGGCTGCCGTTCACCGCCCTGATCCTGTTTCCGCTGGCCGTGGTCGCGGCGACGGCGGCGTTCAACAGAGCCGTCGGCCAACGGTTCCGGCGGTGGCAGCGCGACCAGGACCGATTCCACGCCGCCGCCGGCAGCGGCCTGCGCTGGCTGGCGATGATGGTCGCGGCGGCGGCGCTGGCGTTCGGCGTCGCCGGCGCCCTCACCGCGCTCGGCTTCGACCCGCGCGGCGGCATCGTCGACACCTACGTCCAGCGCAACGCCCTGGTGGTCGGCTTCGTGATGGGCTTCGCCGTCATTCCCAACATCTACACGCTCGCCGAGGACGCGCTGAACGCCGTCCCCTCGCATCTCCGGGCCGGCAGCCTAGCGACCGGGGCGACGCCCTGGCAGACCGCCATCTGGGTGGTGCTGCCGACGGCCATGAGCGGCGTCTTCGCGGCGGTGATGATCGGCATGGGACGCGCCGTCGGCGAGACCATGATCGTGGTGATGGCGGCCGGCAACACGCCGGTGCTCGAGTGGAACATCTTCAACGGGCTCAGGACGCTGTCGGCCAACATCGCCGTCGAGCTGCCGGAGTCGGTGCAGGACGGCACGCTTTATCGGATGCTGTTCCTGGCCGCGCTGACCCTGTTCGTCATGACGTTCGTGATCAACACCGTCGCCGAGATCATCCGGCAGCGGTTCCGCAAGCGGGCGTTCGAGCTGTGACCGCCGGCGGGCGGGCGAGGGAGAAACGGGATGAATGACGCCGCGCAAGCCTCGGCGGTCGTCGCTCCCGGCTCGCAGCCGCGGAAGGTTCGGCGGTTCACCGCCGACGTGTCGGCGACCGGCGAGCCGTGGCTGTGGGCGCTCGGGTGCGCGCTGGCGCTTGGCATCATCCTGATCGTCGGCTTCCTGGCGATGATCCTGTGGAACGGCGTCGCCACGTTCTGGCCGAACCGCATCGACGTGGTGATGCTGGTCGACAAGAAGCTGGTGGCCGGCGAACCGACACGGTCGGAAAAATACCGGCCGGGTCCGGAGCTGCTGGCCAAGCTGACGCCGAGCCAGCGCGCCGACGTCGATCGCAACGATGGCTACGCCCGCCGCACCCTCTATCGCATCGGCAACTATGACCTCTACAACGAGGATTTCCGTTGGGTATCCGACTTCGAGGTCGCCTCCGTCTCGTCGCCGAAAAACTTCTTTTTCTTCGAGCGCCAGGAATGGGGCCCGTTCGTCGGCACCATCGACCGCATCATCGTCGACGGCGCCGCCCGACCCGCCGCCGACTTCACGCTTGACCAGCTGTACACGCTGCAGAAGGCGGCGCGGGAGCGCTTCCGCGAGGTGCGCAGGATCGAGCGCATCGAGATCGGCCGCGTCAACCATCATATGGAAGCGGCCCGGCTTGGGGCGCGCCGCGCCGAGCTCGATTACGGCATCGACGATCCGCGTTTGGCGACGGTCAAGCAGGCGGCGGCGACCGAAATGGCGGCCCTGAAGCGGCGATACGATGAGTTCGCGGCGGCCGCTGCGGCGATCAAGGCGCGCGACGAAAAGATTCAGGTCGTCCTCAAGGAAGTGGAGGGCAAGGAAAAGCGGCTGCCGCTGTCGCAGATCGTGCGGTTGTTTCCGTCTAACGACCTCGGCTGGGGCGACCGCGTTGCCATCTACCTGTCGCGCTGGGGCGAGTTCCTCGCCGACGAGCCGCGCGAGGCCAACACCGAGGGCGGCATCCTGCCGGCCATCTTCGGCACCGTGACGATGACGCTGTTGATGGTGTTCGTGGTCGCCCCGTTCGGGGTCGTCACCGCGCTCTATCTCCGGGAATACGCTAAGCAGGGCCGGCTGGTCGCCATCGTCCGCATCTCGGTAAACAACTTGGCCGGCGTGCCGTCGATCGTCTACGGCGTGTTCGGCGTCGGCTTCTTCGCCTACACCGTCGGCGGCGGCATCGATTCCCTGTTCTTCCCCGAACGGCTGCCGGCGCCGACCTTCGGCACCGGAGGCATCCTGTGGTCGGCGCTGACGCTGGCGCTTCTCACGGTGCCGGTGGTCATCGTCGCCAGCGAGGAGGCGCTCGCCGCCGTGCCGCGCTCCATCCGCGAGGGGTCGCTGGCGTGCGGGGCCTCCAAGTGGCAGACCATCAAGCGCATCGTGCTGGCGCACGCCATGCCCGGCGTGATGACGGGCCTGATCCTGGCGATGGCGCGCGGCGCCGGCGAGGTGGCGCCGCTGATGCTGGTCGGCGTCGTCAAGCTGGCCCCCGAGCTTCCGGTGGACGAGTTCTTCCCGTTCATCCACCTCGAACGAAGCTTCATGCACCTCGGCTTCCATATCTACGACGTCGGGTTCCAATCGCGGAATTCCGAGGCCGGCAAGCCGATGGTGTTCGTCACCACGCTGCTCCTGCTGGGCTTGATCGTGGTGATGAACTCGTCCGCCATCTACATCCGCAACCGGCTGAAGAGGAAATTCGTCGGCAGCCAGTTCTGAACCGGTCGGTCGGACTGGACGCTGGAAAAGGAGACTTTGGATGAGCAAAGGCAACGGGGGAAACGGCACCGCCTATCACCCCAAGCGCGCCCCGGACGGCGCCATCGTCGACATGGAGGGGTTCAATCTGTGGTATGGCGAGGCGCAGGCGCTGTTCGACGTTTCCATGGACTTCCAAAGGGGTCTGGTGACCGCCCTGATCGGCCCGTCCGGCTGCGGCAAATCGACCCTGATCCGGTCGATCAACCGCATGAACGACCTGATCGACGACCTCAGCGTCGGCGGCACCATGCGCATCGACGGCGAGGACATCTATGCATCCGGCATCGACGTGATCGCGCTCCGCAAGCGGATGGGGATGGTGTTCCAGAAGCCGAACCCGTTTCCCAAGACGGTCTTCGAGAATGTCGTCTATCCGCTGCGCGTCGACGGCGTGACCGACCGCACGGTCTTGGAAGAGGCCTGCGAGCAGGCGTTGAAGGGCGCCGCGCTGTGGGAGGAAGTCCACGACCGGCTGCAGGAGAGCGCGCTCGGACTTTCCGGCGGCCAGCAACAGCGCCTGTGCATCGCCCGCGCCATCGCGTCGGACCCCGAGGTGCTGCTGATGGACGAGCCGTGCTCGGCCCTCGATCCGATCGCCACGGCGAAGATCGAGGAGCTGATCGACGGGCTGCGCGGCCGCTACACCATCGTGATCGTCACCCACAACATGCAGCAGGCGGCGCGCGTCTCCGACAACACCGCCTTCATGTACCTGGGCAAGCTCATCGAATACGGCGAGACCAACACGGTCTTCACCACGCCCAAGGACGAACGGACTCAGGACTACGTGACCGGCCGCTTCGGCTGATGCACGATAGGCGCGCAAGGAGCGCATCCATGACACATGAGCACACGGTCAAATCGTTCGACGAAGAGCTTCAGCAGCTCGACCGGATCATCGCCGAGATGGGCAGGCTGTGCACCGCCTACCTGGCGGATAGTGTCGCCACGGTGCTCAACCGCGACGTCAAGTCCGGCGACGACCTGGTGAAGCGGGATCTCGAGATCGATCGGCTGGAGCAGGAGCTGACCCAATGCGCAGTGCGCATCCTGGCTCTGCGGCAGCCGATGGCGGCCGACCTCCGCACCATCGTCGCGGCGCTGAAGACCGGCGCCATCCTCGAGCGCGTCGGCGATTACGCCAAGAACATCGCCAAACGCTCGGTCGCCATCGCGCAGTTGAACTCCGTCGGACCCATTCATACACTCGGCCACCTGTCGGATCGCGTCCGCGAAATGCTGAAGACGGTCATCGACGCGTACGTGGCGCGCGATCCGAAGCGGGCCCGCCAGGTGGTCCAGCAGGACAGCGCGGTCGACCAGCTTCACACCAGCTTCTTCCGCGAGCTCCTGACCTACATGATGGAGGATCCGCGGACCATCGGCTCGGGGATTCACCTGCTGTTCGTCGCCAAGCATCTCGAGCGCGTCGGCGACCAGGCGACGAATATCGCCGAGAACCTCCTCTATATTGTCGAGGGAGGGTCCGGGTTCCCCGACCGGTGGAAAGCCGACGAGTCGAGCCACGTGGCGGCGTCGCCGCCGGCGCGCAAGGGCGGAAAGGGCGGGTGACGGCGGCCGCCGCCCGCCGCGGGGGCCGGCCTTGACCGGGGTCATTGATGAAGCCGCGGTTTTGCCGGAAAATGCCCTGGCTCGCGGCGGTAGCGGGCGTTTCCCGGGAGGCCGACCATGCCGATTGCCAGACGGACCGTGATCGCCGGCGGCGCCGCCGCCGTCGCGCTCGGCGCCGCGGGCTGGCTGCTGCTGCCGGCGTCGACGGCCGACGCCGAGGTGGTGGTCTACAAGTCGCCGTCGTGCGGTTGCTGCGGCAACTGGGTGGAACATCTGCGCGCCAACGGCTTCTCGGTCGCCGTCAGGGAACGCGACGACCTGACGCCGGTGAAGACCCGCCTCGGGGTGCCGGACGCCCTGCAGTCGTGCCACACCGCCGAGGTCGGCGGCTACGTCGTCGAAGGCCACGTGCCGGCCGCCGACATTCGCCGCCTGCTGGCGGAGCGTCCGCCGCAGGCGCGCGGTCTCGCCGTGCCCGGCATGCCCGCCGGCGCGCCCGGCATGGAGGACGGCCGCCGCCGCGACGCCTACCAGGTGATCCTGTTCGGCGACATCGGACATTCCGTCTATGCCCGCTACTGACCGACGGCCTGGCCCGACGTGCGAGCGAAAGGTCGCGCTCACCCGCCGCGCCCTGATCATCGCCGCGCCGTGCCTGTTGCTGCCGGCGGCGGCGTGGGCGCTGGCGCCGACGCCGACCACCGGCGACGGCCCGTTCTACCCGCAACGGATGCCGGCCGACGTCGACAACGACCTGGTGAAGGTCGAAGGCGCGGTGCGCGAGGCCGGCGGCGACATCCTACGCCTCGCCGGCACCGTGCGCGATGCCAAGGACCGGCCGCTGGCCGGTGCCCGGGTCGAAATCTGGCAGTGCGACGCCAACGGCGTCTATCTAGCGTCCGGCGCCTACGGCGGCAGCCGCGACCAGGGCTTCCAGGGCTTCGGCCACGCCGTCGCCGACGCCGAGGGTCGGTTCAATTTCCGCACCATCGTGCCGGTGCCATACACCGGCCGCGCGCCGCACATCCACGTCAAGGTGCTGAAGGGCGGGCGCGAAGTAATGACCAGCCAGCTCTACCGCGCCGGCTTCCCGCAGAACGCGTCGGACTTCCTGTTCCGGCGGATGTCGGCGGCCGAGGCGGAACGGGTATCGATGAAACTGACGCCGGCGACCGACAGCAAACGCCCGACGTTCCGGACCGAGGTCACCTTGGTGGTCGCCGGATGATGCGGCGGCAGCGAGCGCAAAATTCGATCTATCGGATTTTCCGAAATCACAAAAGTTAAAAATCGATTATTGCCTACGACTTAGCGCACCTGTATAATCCGCGTCGCCGAAAATATCGATCAAACACAAATGTTTCGGTCAATACCAAGGGGGGCAACGTATAGAGAACTTGAGGCGGGCGGTCGCGTGGCCGGAAGAAGCCTCAAATTCCCGCAACCCGTCGATTACTTATATTTGTGACGCCCACGGCTTTTTCGAGGGGCGAAAAATAATCTGCAAACGCGTTTACCTATGGAGGAAACATGTCACGCCATACGTTGCAGCGCACGGCCCTGGCGGTCGTAGCGGGCCTTACAGTTGCGGCCGGCACCGCGACCGCCATTCCGGCGGCGGAGTGGAAGCCGACCAAAAACGTCGAGTTCATCATTCCCGCCGGCACCGGCGGCGGCGCCGACCAGATGGCGCGCATGACGCAGGGCATCGTCCAGAAGCACAACCTGATGCCGGTTTCGATGGTCGTCATCAACAAGGCCGGCGGCGCCGGCGCCGAGGGTTTCCTCGACGTCAAGGGCTCGGCGGGCAATCCGCACAAGATCATCATCACTCTCTCCAACCTGTTCACCACGCCGCTCGCCACCGGCGTGCCGTTCAACTGGCGGGATCTGACTCCAGTCGCCATGCTGGCCCTCGACGAATTCGTGCTCTGGGTACACTCCGATTCGCCCTACAAGACGGCCAAAGATTACGTCGCGGCGGCAAAGAAGAACCAGTTGAAGATGGCCGGCACCGGCTCGAAGCAAGAGGATCAGATCATCACGGTCGGCATCGAGCAGGCGATCGGCGCCAAATTCACCTACGTGCCGTTCAAGGGCGGCGGCGACGTGGCGAAGCAGTTGGTCGGCAAGCACGTCGATTCGACGGTCAACAACCCGATCGAGGCGGTCGCTCAGTGGCGCGCCGGCGCGTTGCGGCCATTGTGCGTATTCGACGGCCAACGCATCCCGCTGAAGGAAAAAGTGACGCAGACGATGTCGTGGAACGACATTCCGCCGTGCAAGGAGTCGGGACTGCCGATCGAGTACGTGATGCTGCGCGGCATTTTCATGCCCGCCGGCGTTCCGAAGGAAGCCGTCGACTACTACATCAACCTGTTCAAGAAGGTGCGCGAGACACCCGAGTGGAAAGACTTCATGGCCAAGGGCGCCTTCAACACCACCTTCATGACCGGCGACGCGTACAAGAAGTGGGTCGAGAGCGCCGAAGCGACCCATAAGGACCTAATGACCAAGGCGGGATTCCTCGCCAAGAAGTAAGGGTAGACCGATAACGGGCGAACCGGCGGCGGGCCACTGCCGCCGGTCGTCGTCCGGTTTCCCGGACAGTATCCGTTCCGGGCCGGCCCCGGGTTTTCGCTCCGGGGCCGGTCCCATTCCGGGGAGAGGGCTTTTTTTCTGTTTTGAAATCCCGTAAGGAATGGCGATGAACCTCGAACGCGGAACCATTTCCACCCGCACCATGGAGATCACGGTCGCGCTGCTGATCATGGGGCTGGGCGCGGTGGTGATGTACGACAACTGGCGGATCGGCGCGCGCTGGGGCGAGTATGGGCCGCAGGCCGGATACTTCCCGTTCTATGTCGGGGTCATGATATTCGCCGCCAGCACCATCGTCTTCCTGCAGGCAGTATTCTCAAGGAAGCCGCGCCAGCCGTTTGCCGAGCCGGCGCAGCTCAAATCGATCATGGCATTGTTGGTTCCGACGATTGTCTACATCGGCGTCGTCTACGCCATCGGCATCTACATCGGTTCGGCAATCTATCTGGCGTATTTCATGCGCATGCTCGGCCGCTATCCCTGGCGGACGATCGCGCCGATCGCGATCTGTGTCCCGGCGGCGTTGTTCGTGCTGTTCGAGATCTGGTTCCTGGTGCCGTTGCCGAAGGGGCCGGTCGAGGACTTCTTCGGGTATTGAGCGGACCATGGAAATCGATCATCGGCCCGGCGGTGTCCGGTTGAGGCCGCGGGCGGACGCAACGACAGGACATCTTGATCGTGATTGAAGCCGTCGACGCACTGTTCCACGGATTTAACGTCGCGCTGACCTGGCAAAACATGCTGTTCATGCTCGTCGGCATCGTGCTCGGCGTGCTGATCGGCGTATTGCCGGGCCTCGGCGGCGCCAACGGCGTCGCCATCCTGCTGCCGCTGACGTTCTCGATGTCGCCGACATCGGCGATCATCATGCTGTCGTGCATCTACTGGGGGGCTCTGTTCGGCGGCGCCATCACCTCGGTGCTGTTCAACATACCCGGCGAGCCATGGTCGGTGGCGACCACCTTCGACGGCTACCCGATGGCGCAGAAAGGCCAAGCCGGCGAGGCGCTGACCGCCGCCTTCACGTCGTCGTTCTTCGGCGCCCTGATCGCCGTCGTCGTGCTCACCTTCCTGGCGCCGCTGGTCGCCAATTTCGCGCTCAAGTTCGGGCCGGCGGAGTTCTTCGCCGTTCAGCTCCTGACCTTCTGCAGCTTCATCGGCATGAGCCGAGAGGGCCCGTTCAAGGTCATCGCCTCGATGATGATCGGCTTCGCGCTCGCCGCCGTCGGGCTGGACACCGTCACCGGCCAGCTGCGCATGACCTTCGGCGTCAACGAAATCATCCGCGGCTTCGACTTCCTGGTCGCCGTCATCGGCCTGTTCGGCATCGGCGAGATCCTGCTGACCATGGAGGAGGGCTTCACCATCAAGGGTACCAGCGCCAAGATCAACCCGAGGGTCGTCCTGGAAACGTGGGCCAAGCTGCCGAAATACTGGGTGACCGCGATCCGCGGCACGCTGGTCGGCTGCTGGATGGGGATCACGCCGGGCGGCGCCACGCCGGCCTCATTCATGAGCTACGGCCTCGCCAAGCGGTTCTCCAAGGACGGCCCCAAGTTCGGCACCGGCCAGATCGAGGGCGTGGTGGCGCCGGAAACGGCGGCGCACGCCGCCGGCACCAGCGCGCTGCTGCCGATGCTGACGCTCGGCATCCCCGGCTCGCCGACCGCCGCGGTGCTGCTCGGTGGGCTGCTCATTTGGGGGCTGCAGCCGGGGCCGCTGCTGTTCGTCGAGCAGAAGGACTTCGTTTGGGGCCTGATCGCCAGCATGTATCTGGGCAACGTCGTCGGTTTTATCATCGTGCTGACCACGGTGCCGTGGTGGGCCGCCATCCTGCGCATCCCGTTCAGCATCATCGGCCCGATCATCGTGGTGATCTGCGCCATCGGCGCCTACACGGTCCACAACGCCTTCCTCGACATCGCCCTGATGCTGTGGTTCGGCGTCGTCGGCTACGTGTTCAAGAAGCTCGATTACCCGCTGGCGCCGCTGGTGCTGGCCCTGGTGCTGGGCGACATGGCCGAGAGCGCGTTCCGCCAGTCGATGATCCTGTCGCAGGGCTCGGTTTCGATCTTCTGGTCGAACTGGCTGGTCGGCAGTATCTGCGCCCTGGCGGTGTTCGTGATGTTCTGGCCGATGATCGCCAAGATGCTCCCGGGTCACGCCAAGCGCCAGCAGGCGGAGGCCGGGGAGTAACGGCGCGGCCGGCGGGCCGACGAGGAACCGCTGATGGCATTGTCGAAGGCGTCGGTCGTCTGTCTGGCGCTGGCCCTGTTCGCGGTTACGCCGGCTCGCGCCGACGTGTGGGACGACGCCTACGACGCGGCGACCAAGACCCGCTTCATCCCGGTCGAGCTGTGGACCGGCGCCGAGTGGGACGGCGCCCGGGTGATCAAGGCCGGCAAGGCCGACCTGACGTTCGGCCGCCGCGGCGAAAAAAGGATCACCGGCCCCGAACCGTTCGTGCGCCCCGGCAGCGGCGAACGAATCCTCGTCTATCGCCGCGAAAACCGCGGCAAGACGCAGCTATTTGCCATCTCGTCCAACAAGGACGGCATCGGCCGGGTTTACGATTCCCGCTACGACCGCGACTGCACCGACGAGGTGAAATTCCCGCTCGGGCTTTGGAAGCAGGGCGAAACCCGCGCCTTCGAGGTCCGCTGCGGCGAGAAAACCCGCCGCATCGAGCTGACCATCGAGGAGATCGACTATGCCATCGGCGGCGTGCCGCACGCGCTCCGCTACCGCTGGGTGGTCGACGGCGGCACCAAGAAGGGCACCGACAACACCTACGTTTATATCCCCCGCCGGGGCAACATCGAGGTCGTCGAGCACGCCCGGTAGGCGGCTACGGCTGCAACCCCGGCAGCCGCCGCCTGCTGACGGAAGACTTGTTTCGGGTCCCGCCTTCATCTCAGGATCAACGGCATGACTCTGGATTGGATCGTCGTCGTCGCCTTCGCCGCTGTCTACCTCGGCATGGCGATGGGCCGCTGGCCGGGGCTCGCAATCGACCGCACCGGCGTCGCCCTGATCGGCGCCATCTTCCTGTTCCTCGTCGGCGCCATGGACGCGGGCGACGCCGTTAAGGCCATCGACTTCCCGACGCTGACCATCCTGTTCGCGCTGATGGTGCTGTCGGCGCAGTTCGCCGCCAGCGGCTTCTTCGAATGGACGGCGGCCGCCATCGCCGGCGCCGATGCCGCGCCGAGGACGCTACTGATGCTGGTGATCTTGACCGCCGCCGGTCTCGCCGCGGTGCTGACCAACGACGTGGTGGTGTGGGCGATGACGCCGGTGCTGGTGCGCGGGCTGGCGCGGCGGGGACTGGACGCGCGGCCGTACGTGATCGCCCTGGTCGCCGCCGCCAACGCCGGGTCGGCGGCCACCATCATCGGCAATCCGCAGAACCTTTTGATCAGCCAGGTCGGCGGCCTGGAGTTCTGGCCGTTCGCGATGGTCTGCGTCGGGCCGGCGGTGCTCGCCATGGCCATCGTCTACGGCATTACCGCCTGGATGTGGCGCGATAGCCTGCGCGCCCGCGACGGCGCGCCCGACGCACCGTTGCCGTCGCTCGACCGGCCGGCTTTGGTCAAGGGCGTCGCCGCCGCGGCGGCGATGATCGCCGTCTTCACCTTGACCGCCGATCCGGTGCCGTGGGTGCTCGCCATCGCCGGCGGGCTGCTGCTCAGCCGGCGCCACAGCACCCGAAAGATGATGAGCATGGTCGATTGGCACCTGCTGCTTCTGTTCGCGGCGCTGTTCATCGTCACCGGCGCGCTGTCGAAGACGCCGCTGGCCGCCGACGCCGTCGCCGGGCTGCGCCAGGCCGGCTTCGACCTGCGCGGCCTCGGGGCGCTGCTGGCGGTGGCGCTCACCGGCAGCAACACCATCGGCAACGTGCCGCTGGTGACACTGCTGCTGTCGCTGGGCGTCGATTTCGGCCGCGACGCGTTCTACGCGCTGGCCTTGTTCAGCACGCTCAGCGGCAATTTCCTGATCGTCGGCTCTATCGCCAACATCATCGCCGTCGAGCGCGCAGGAAGGGAAGGCGTCGCGGTGTCGTTCGCCGACTACGCCCGCACCGGCGTGCCGGCGACGCTGGCGAGCCTCGCCGCCGCCTACCTGTGGCTTCGCCTGGTGCTGCCGGCGGCGCCATAAGGGTCGACACCCAATATGGGAAGCCGCCCATAGCCGCGCCTTGACCATGATCAAGGTCCTCCCGGCAACGCCAAGGTAAATACGAGTGGCCAGCCGGCATAATCGGGAGGGAGGCCATGAACATGCCTTTCGGCGGATCAATCACCTCGCGGCGTCGGTTCCTGAAACTCGCGGCGGCCGCCGGATTCGGTGTCCTAGCAAGCCCGGGCGCCGTCTTTGCCCAGTACCGATTCCTCACCCCGGTGGGCGTCCGCAATCCCCTTGAGGACTATCCCAATCGCGATTGGGAGCGGACCTATCGCGACATCTTTCGCACCGACAAATCGTTCGTCTTTTTGTGCTGCCCCAACGACACCCACAATTGCCTGCTGAACGCCTACGTCAAGAATAACGTGGCGGTGCGCATCGAGCCGACCCACGGCTACGGGAAGGCACAGGATTTGGCCGGGCGCCGGGCCTCGGCGCGCTGGGATCCCCGTTGCTGCCAGAAGGGATTGGTCCTGGCGAGGCGCTTCTATGGCGACCGGCGGGTGAATGGCGCCTTCCTGCGCAAGGGCTTCAAGGAGTGGGTGGACCAGGGCTTCCCGCGGAATCCGCAAACCGGAGCGGCGCCCCGCGAGCTTATGCGCCGCGGCTTCGATTCCTGGGTCCGGGTCAGCCACGCCGAGGCCAACGCCTATCACGCCAAGGCGCTCCACAACATCGCTCTTGCCTACACCGGCGACGACGGCAAGAAGCGCCTCCTCGCCCAGGGCTACGACCCCGACATGGTCGAGGCGGCGCAGAGCACCGGCACCCGCGTGCTCAAGTTCCGCGGCGGTATGGCGAAGCAGGGCGCGGTTCGCATCTTCGGCGCATTCCGCATGGGCAACTCGATGGCGCTTCTCGACCATCACTTGCGCGGCGTGCCGCCGGAGCAGGCGCGCGGCGCGGGCAGTTGGGATTCGTACTCGTTCCACACCGACCTGCCGCCCGGGCACCCGATGGTGACCGGCGACCAGACCAACGACTTCGAGCTGTTCGACACCGAGAACGCCAAGCTCATCATCGCCTGGGGCATGAACTGGATCACCACCAAGATGCCCGACTCGCATTGGCTTACCGAGGCTCGGCTGAAGGGCGCGAAGACGGTCGCGGTGACGGTCGAATATTCGGCGACCGCCTCGAAGTGCGACAAGGTGGTGGTGATCCGCCCGGGCACCGATCCGGCCTTCGCGCTCGGACTCGCACAGGTGATGATCGCCGAGAAGCTTTACGACGAGAACTTCGTCCTGTCCTTCACTGATCTGCCGTCCCTGATCCGCATGGACACGCTCGAGCGCGTGAAGGCGAGCGACGTCATTCGCGGCCACCGCGACTCCGAGCTCAAGAACTGGACCCGGGTGCTCGGCGAGGGCCGGTCGGCGGGTCCGACGGTCGGCCAGGAAGGCGTGCAAATCCCGGCCGCCTACCGCAACGAGTTCGCCGACTTCGTGATGTGGGACGTCAACACGCGGGCTCCGGTCGCCGTGAGTCACGATCAACTCGGACGCCACTTCGCGGCCTCGGGAATCCGGCCGGCGCTCGCCGGAGCTTATGAGCTCACCACCGTCGACGGCAAGAAGGTCGAGGCTCGACCCGCATTCGACCTCATCCGCGAGTACCTGACCGCCAGCCTCACCCCGGACAAGGTGAGCCGGCTGACCTGGGCGCCCGAGAAAGCGGTGATTGACCTGGCGCGCGAGATCGCCGGTTCGGGCGGCGGCACGCTGATCGCCTGCGGCATGGGGCCAAACCAGTTTTGGAACAACGATAACAAGGACCGCGCCATCTTCCTCGCGCTCGCCTTAGCCGGCAGCCTCGGCCGCCACGGCGGCAACATCGGCAGCTACGCCGGCACCTACAAGAACACCTTGTTCTCGGGCGTTCCCGCCTACGTTTACGAAGACCCGTTCAATCCGCAGCTAGACCCCAAGGGTCCGGTGCGCGTCCGCAGCATGCTCAGGCCCGAGTCCATGCACTACTGGGCCAACGGCGAGCGCCTGATGAAGGCCGGCAACAAGAAGATCACCACCGGCGCTCACGTGCCGACGCCGACCAAGGCGATTTGGCAGGTCAACTCCAACTCGAGCCTTGGCAATCAGAAGGGTTTCTACGATGTCGTCTTCAACACGCTGCCGCGCTGCGAGCTCGTCGCGTACAACGACTGGTGGTGGACGGCTTCGTGTGAATTCAGTGACATCGTCTACGGGGTAGATTCGTGGATGGAATTGAAGTATCCCGACATGACGGCGTCGAACACCAATCCCTTCGTGCAAATATACCCACGCACGCCGGCTAGGCGCGCGGTAGCCAGCGTCTCCGACAACGAAACCTACCTCGGCGTGGCGCGGGAACTCGCCAAGCTGACCGGCGACAAGCGATTCGAGGAGATGTGGCATTTCATCGCCGAGGGCCGCGCCGACGTCTATCTGCAGCGAATCATCGACGGCTCGACGCCGCTGAAGGGATACCGCATCGAGGACTTGGAGGACCTCGCCAAGCTTGGCATTCCGGCGTTGATGAACACGCGCACCTATCCCCGCATCAACAGCTTCGAGCAAGTTCAGGAATCGAAGCCGTGGTACACCAAGACGGGACGCCTCGAATTCTACCGACCTGAGACCGAGTTCATCGACGCCGGCGAGAACCTGCCCGTGCATCGCGAGCCGGCGGACGGAACCTTTTTCGATCCTTGCGCCATCGTCGCCGCGCCGCACCCGGCGATCCGCCCGAAGCGACCCGCCGACTGGGGCATCGGCGCCGAAGAGAAGGACCATACCGCCCGCCAGATGCGCAACACGACCTACGACGTGGATGGGCTTCTGAAAAGCAAGCACCCGCTCGCCGACCAGGGCTTCCGCAGCGTTTTCCATACCCCGAAGTACCGACACGGTGCCCATACCATGCCCGTCGACACCGACTTCATGGCTGTGCTGTTCGGGCCATTCGGCGACATGTACCGCCGCGACAAGCGTGCCCCGGCGAGCGGCGAGATGTACGTCGACATCAATCCCGAGGATGCGAAGAAGCTCGGCATCAACGACGGCGACTACATCTGGATTGACGGCGACCCGAACGACCTGCCATTCCGCGGCTGGCGGGATCCCGCTCGCCGGGAGGAATTCAAGGTGGCGCGGCTGATGGCCCGGGCCCGCTACTACCCGGGAACGCCGCCGGGCATTACCCGCATGTGGTTCAACGGCTACATGGCAACGCCGGGCACGGTAAAGGCCCACGAAAGCCGGCCGGACGGATTGGCCAAGAATGCCGAAACCCGCTACCAGGCGCTGTTCCGGTACGGTGGCCACCAAAGCGTCACCCGCTCCTGGCTGAAACCGACCCACCAGACCCATTCGCTGATTACCCGGCGCTCGTGGACCAACGAGATCACCAAAGGATTTAACGTCGACGTCCACTGTGTGACCGGCGCGCCCCGCGAATCGATCGCCAAGTTCACCAAGGCGGAGGACGGCGGCCTCGGCGGCAAGGGCCTGTGGCGGCCGGTGGCCCTCGGCCTGCGGCCGGCCGCCGAGAACGAGGCGCTGCGGCGCTATCTGCGGGGCGGGTTCATCAAGCAGACCTGAAAACCGAGGCAGCGAAGGAGCGACGCCATGACGAAGGTCTACAACTGGCAGATCGGGCGGGAGATGGAATTCCCCTACGAGGGGGTCCGTCCGAAACGACAGTTCGCGATGGTTATGGACCTCAACAAGTGCATCGCCTGCCAGACCTGTACGGTGGCCTGCAAGACCACCTGGACGCCGGGGCGCGGCCAGGAATACATGTTCTGGAACAACGTCGAGTCGAAACCCTATGGGTACTATCCGCTTGGCTGGGACGTGAAAATCCTCGACAAGCTAGGCGTCCAGGAGTTCGACACCGCCGTTTACCCGGGCAAGACCTTGTTCGAGGCGGCGCCCGACGGCGAAACCGTACTCGGGTATATCCCGGACGACCTCGACTACGCCCACCCCAACATCGGCGAGGACGACTCGGCCGGCCTCATGGGGCAGGGGGCCTATCTCGAACTGCCGCACATGAACTGGATGTACTATATGCCGCGCATCTGCAATCATTGCACCTATCCGGCGTGCCTCGCCGCCTGCCCGCGCCAATCGGTCTACAAGCGGCCCGAGGACGGAATCGTGCTGATTGACCAGGCGCGCTGCCGGGGCTACCGCGAATGCGTCCGTGGATGTCCCTACAAGAAGACCTATTTCAACGCCCTCCACCGCACCTCGGAGAAATGCATCGGCTGCTATCCGGCGGTGGAAAACGGCCGCCAGACCCAGTGCACCGTCACCTGCATCGGCAAGATCCGCCTGCAGGGCTTCATCACCACCCCGGACAAGGCGCGTGAGGACAGCCCCCTCGACTACCTGGTCCACGTCGCCAAGGTGGCGAAGCCGCTGTATCCCCAGTTCGGACTAGAACCCAACGTTTACTACATTCCGCCGGTCCATGTGCCGATCGCGTTCCTCAAGCAAATGTTCGGCTGGGGCGTGGCGGAGGCGATCGCCGCCTATCGCAAGGCCGCGGACGACAAGAAGCTCCTGGGGGCGCTCCTGCTCTTCGGGGCGAGCCCGGAAATCATCCACCACTACCGGATCGAGGGCGACGTGGCCATCGGCTACGACGAGACAAGGCGCGAGATCGTCCGCGTGCCGTTGAAGGAGCCGGTCTACGTGCGGGAAGCCTACGACGCGCGCCACCAAACCTACCGCAGCAACGTGACATGAGCGCAAAGGAGGGTGCGATGATCGTCCGTCCTCTGGTCGCCGTTTTGGTCATGCTTGCGGCCATCCACCAATCCGGACCGTCCGCCGCCGCCGAGCCTCCGGCCCTGCGCGCCGCGCGGGTGGCAGGAAGCTCGGGCGCGATGGCCGATCCGGACGCCGCTTATTGGAAAAGCGCCCGCGCCGCCAAAATCCCCATGCAGCCGCAGATCGTATTGCCGCCCCACGCGCCCGCTCCGGCGGTGGCGGAACTATCGGTGAAGGCGGCGCACAACGGGCAGTGGATTGCCTTCCTGATCGAGTGGGCGGACCCGACCAAGAGCGACCGCATCGTCGTCGACCGGTTCGGCGACCAGGTGGCGGTCGAGTTGCCCGTGAAATACGAGAAGGATTCGCCGCCGAGCGTGATGATGGGAACCCCGGACGGCCGGGTCACGATCATGCAGTGGCGGGCGGCGTTTCAACGCGACCTCGACGAGGGCGAGCCCGGAATCAAGGACCTGTATCCGTTCACCCACGTCGACGTTTATCCGGACGAGGTGCTGCGGGCCAGCGATGCCCGCGCCTATATGGGCTCGGTCGGCGTCGACAACCCGATCTCGCACCCGAAACGCGCCCCGGTTCTCGACCAGATGGCGGAGGGCTGGGGCACGCTGACCGTCAAGCCCGAGCAGAACGCATCCGGCAAGGGCTCGTGGCGGAACGGCCGCTGGCGCGTGGTGATCACGCGGCCGCTGGCCACCGACAACAACGAGTACGACCCGAAGCTGTCGCCCGGCGACCGGACGGTCGCCGCGTTTGCGGTGTGGGAAGGCGGCAACGCCGAGGTCGGATCGCGCAAGGCGTGGTCCGACTGGGTCGACCTGACGATCGTCAAGTAGGAATCGGGCGATGAGCGAGCCGACGATTTCGTTTCAAAGGGACGGTCACGACACCGCGGCGGTGCTCGCCCGGGCCGCCTTGCTGCGGTTGATCGCGCAGGGCTTCGGCTACCCCGCTCCGGGTGGCGCATCGGCGATGCGGCAGGCCTTCGCCCGCCTCGACCCGGCCCGCCAAGGCGCGGCCCTCGGCGCCTCGCTCGCCTCCCGGACCACGCGCGCGCGGCAGGCTTGGCTGGAGGCCGGCGACAGGGGCCTGGAGGTAGAGTACATGCGGCTGTTCCACGGCAGCGGTCCGGTGTCCCTCCGCGAGACGGCGTACGGTGACGGCCGGCGGCCGGCCGGCCGGCCGGTCGAGCTTGCCGACGTCAACGGGTTCTACCTCGCCTTCGGTGTCGAGCCGTCGAATGCCAACCCGGACATGCCGGACCACCTGAGCGCCGAAGTCGAGTTCCTGAGCCTGATGCTGCTGAAGGAAGCGTACGCGGCGGCCCGTCTCCGCAAACCCGAGCACCGTCTCACCCGGAAGGCGGCGCGAGAATTCCTCGAGGATCATCTTGGCCGTTGGGTGCCCGCCCTGTGCGCCCGCCTGCGGGAGGAAAACGCGGCGCCTCCCTATCGCACCTTGGGGGCCGTGCTCGCCGCGGTCGTCGAGGCGGAATGCTGCCGACTCCGGGCGAGGCCGACGCCCGTTCAGGGGCTGGCCCCGCCCGATGACATGCAGGCCGAGACATTCGTTTGCCCGCTGGCCGGCCCAGGCGATTGACCGCCGCGGCTTTGCCCCGCGAGGCAGCAGCGACAGGGCCCGCTACGCCGACGCGTGACGGGCCTTCGCGTCAGGCCGCCTGGCGGTGGTGGCGGCGACGGAACCGCCGGTGCCGCTTCGAATGGCCCTGCCGCGGTTGCGCCGCGGGCGCGATCGGCGCCGGTGTCGCGCCGGAGCCGGCCCGCGGGTGGCTGGCGACCGCCAGCCGGCGCCTGGTCAGCCGTTCGATGTCGCCGAGGTAGGCGCGCTCGTCGGGATCACAGAACGACAGCGCGACGCCGCCGGCGCCGGCGCGGGCGGTGCGACCAATGCGGTGCACGTAGCTTTCCGGCACGTTCGGCAGCTCGTAATTGACGACGTGGGTGACGCCATCGACGTCGATGCCGCGCGCCGCCACGTCGGTCGCCACCAGCACCCGGGTGCGGCCGGTCTTGAACGACTCGAGCGCGCGCTGGCGGGCATTCTGCGACTTGTTGCCGTGGATCGCCTCGGCGGCGACGCCGGCGGCCAGCAGCTGCTTGTTGAGCCGGTTGGCGCCGTGCTTGGTGCGGGTGAAGACGATCACCCGGGCCAATGAGCGGTCCCGCAGCAGGCCGGTCAGCAGCGCCCGCTTGTCGGCGCTCCGGACGTGGAACACCCGCTGGTCGACCTTGTCGACGGTCATCGCCTGCGGCGACACCTCGATGCGCGCCGGATCGCGCAGCATGTCGGACGCGAGCCGCGCCACCTCGGCCGGCATGGTCGCCGAGAACAACAGCGACTGCCGTGCCTTCGGCGTCGCCTGGACGATCCGTCGCACGTCGCGGATAAAGCCCATGTCGAGCATGCGGTCGGCCTCGTCGAGGACCAGGAACGACACCTTGTCGAGCCGCACGTGGCCCTGGCTTGCGAGGTCGAGCAGGCGGCCCGGGGTGGCGATCAGCACGTCGACGCCGCGGGCCAGCGCGTTGACTTGCGGCCGCTGGCCGACGCCGCCGAGAACGACGGCGAAGCGGACGTTAAGATGCCGCCCATAGGTCCTGACCGATTCGCCGATCTGCAACGCCAGCTCGCGGGTCGGCGCCAGGATCAGCGCGCGCGGGCTGCGGGCGATGGCCGGCTCGCGGCGGCCGGAGAGAATCTGTAGCATCGGCAGGGCGAAGGCCGCGGTCTTGCCGGTGCCGGTCTGGGCGATGCCGACCACGTCGCGGCCGGCGAGCAAGGGCGGGATGGCCCGCGCCTGGATCGGCGTCGGGCGGGTGTAGTTCTCGGCAACGAGCGCGCGGCAAAGCGGCTCGGCGACACCGAGGCTGGAGAACGAGGTCGTGTCGTTGGTCGTGTGATTGGTCGTGTTGTTGTTATTAGTCACTTCGTAAGTATCCTTTCGCGCCGGAGGGTGCCGGTCCCAATGGGAACGGGACGCCATCCTGGCGTGTCGCTGGCTTCCACGCGCTTGGAGCAAACGGGTTTTGAGGGAAATGTCTCGGGATGAAGGCGCCGCCGAAAAGGCCGGCCG